>Ga0208196_1000194_pt1 | contig 88192 bp, 74 predicted proteins | sample AD_JPNNA7_MetaG_FD_184443 | JGI IMG/M metagenome (GOLD analysis project Ga0208196, IMG submission 184443) | Active sludge microbial communities of municipal wastewater-treating anaerobic digesters from Japan - AD_JPNNA7_MetaG (SPAdes) (version 2) | ecosystem: Engineered > Bioreactor > Anaerobic...
CGTAGGCGGAAAATCGGATTGAAAAATCGATTTGCTTGACATTCTGAAAATTCAGTCCGATAATTCGGTCGGTTTGTTCAGACAGAGAAGAATTCGGATCGTTTGGGAGCCGATTTTTCCGTCGGGATAAATAATTAATTCATATATAACGAGGAAGCCATCTTGAAAATCGAAAAACAACCCCTTGAAAATCATGAAATCAAATTGGAAGTCGAAATCAGTCCGGAAGAATTCGAACCATTAAAGCATCAGGCAGCAAAAAAAATTGCCAAAGACGCAAAAATTCCGGGCTTCCGCCCCGGGAAAGCGCCTTATGAAATTATTCGACGCAATTACGGTGATACCGCGATAGCTCAGGAAGCCCTCGATACGTTTCTCGAAAATCAATATGAACGTATTTTGAAAGAAGGAGAAATTGAACCGGGGGGAATGGGCAGATTAGATAAAATAGATCAAATTGATCCTCCGAAATTCAGTTTGATCGTCCCTCTTGCACCGACGGTAGAACTGAACGACTATCGTGAGATTCGCGAAGAATATGTGGAAGCCGCTATAACCGATGAAGAAGTTCGGGAAATTTTGGATGAGTTAAAAACGAATTATGCCACGGCGGAACCGGCGGAAGGACCTGCCAAAGAAGGCCAGACGGTCTATGTGTTAATCAAGGCTGATTTGAAAGAAGAAGATCCGGAAACCGGCGAGAAAGAGTTAATCAAAGAACGACCTTATGAATTCATTATCGGCAAAGATTCCGATGAAAAGACAGCTTGGCCATTTGTTAATTTTTCTCAAAATTTTATCGGTGCGCAACCAAACGAGATCGTAACGGTTGAGCATACTTACGGCGAAGAAGCTCCGATTCCGACTTTAAAAAACAAGACGGTTGTTTATACGACAACGGTACAAAGCATTAAAGACCTGGTGATGCCTGCTGAAGATCTTGAGTTGGCGAAAAAATTCGGCGATTACGAGACCTTTGATGATTTTTTGAAAGATATTCGTGAAAGATTATTAAAACAAAAACAACAAAGTCAAGAAAATGAATATATCGAAAAAATTGTCAAACAATTGGTGGAAAAAGCTGATATCCAATACGCACCAAATGCACTTGAAGAAGAAGCACAAGAAATATTCAGTGATTTTAAGCAACGATTGGCACAACAGGGAGTCGACCTTGAAACCTATCTGAAGATGAAAAATACCGATATGGAAAAATTCCTTAATGAAGAAATCAGACCGAGCGCGGAAGAGCAATTAAAGAGACGTTTGGTACTTCAGGAATTTGCGGCAAAAGAAAAAATCAGAATCAACATGGATAATTTCAAGGAAAATGTCGGTAAACTCCAAGAAACTGCCGCAATAGATTATCAAAAGGCAAAAACCAACAAGGAAAAACAGGCGATTGCGAACTATATTACAAATGCTGCCATGAACCAATCTTTCAATGATGCATTGTTTGATCGTCTCATCGCAATCGCAAAGGGCGAAAATCCGGCGATCGAAGAAGAAGAAACAACTCCCGAAAGTGAAAAGGAAACGGCTGTCGATAATCTCGAAACCGTTCAAAATGAGACCGAATCTTCAAATGATCTTCCTGTAGAAATCGGCTCAAACGAGAAGATAGAGATGCCGGAATCTGAAACAGACTCCGAAAATAAATCTTAAAAAGTGATTTTGTTTTCTAATTAACAAGATTCATATAAAAAAGCCGTATAGTTAATTCAGGATTTTTATTAAATGAATTAACTATACGGAGAATAAAATGAGTCAATCAAATAATACCCAAAGGAATCGAAATGATAAAAATCGATCCGGGCAAAATCAACTGAACTATGTCCTCAGTTATTTGATTTTTGCTTTTCTTTGTATGTGGTTATTTCAGCAATTCATCATCAAGCCGATAACGGTTCGTGAAACGGAAATAACCTACAGCGAGTTTAAATCCAAAATTAAAAGCAAGGAAGTTTCCGATGTATTGCTGGGAGAATACAGAATTGTCGGAATGATGAAGAATCCCAACCCAACTTCCGCTGAGGACGAAAAAATTCCATTCACAACAGTTGCCATGCCCAACGGAGATCCGACATTAATTGAATTGTTGGATGAGAACGGAATTAATTACACGATCAGTGAACCCGCAAACCCGCTCGGAAGTATCATTCTCGGTTATTTAATTCCTCTCCTATTCTTTGGCGTTATTTGGTATTTAATTTCACGCCAAGTAGAGAAATCGGGAGGCAGTTTCGGTGGGTTGGGCGGAATTATGAGTATCGGTCAAAGCAAAGCCACCGAAGTCAAACCGGAAGATGTGAATGTGACATTTAAAGATGTCGGAGGTGCGGATGAAGCGATCGAAGAGCTGCAGGATATTATTCAATTTTTGAAAGAGCCTGAACAATTTTCAAAATTAGGCGGAAGAATTCCGAAAGGTGTGCTCTTAGTCGGCCCTCCGGGGACAGGAAAAACGCTTTTGGCAAAAGCAACCGCCGGGGAAGCACATGTTCCGTTCTTTGAAACAAGCGGATCGGAATTTGTCGAAATGTTCGTCGGAGTCGGTGCCGCAAGGGTTCGAAATCTCTTCGATCAGGCACGAAAAGTCGCTCCCGCAATTATCTTTATCGATGAAATCGATGCGATCGGCCAATCTCGAGTCGGCCCCGGAAGATTTGGCTCTAATGATGAACGGGAACAGACGTTGAACCAATTGTTATCCGAAATCGACGGGTTTAAATCCGATAAAGGGAAACCGGTGATTATTATGGCAGCCACAAACCGTCCGGAGATTCTCGATCCGGCTCTCTTACGTGCCGGCCGTTTTGATCGGCAGGTTACGGTTTCCATACCGGATCTAATCGGACGGAAACAAATTTTGCAGATTCACAGCAAAAATATTAAATTGGATCCCAGTTTCGACTTGGATCGTGCAGCTCGAATGACACCCGGCTTTAGCGGGGCAGATTTGGCAAATGTAATGAATGAAGCTGCATTGCTGGCTGCTCGCCGAAATGGGAATTCCGTTAATATGGATGATTTCGAGTTGGCAATCGAAAGAATTGTTGCCGGACTTGAGAAAAAGACCCGCGTGATGAATGAGAAGGAAAGAACTGCCGTCGCATATCATGAAAGCGGGCATGCTCTGATCGGTGAAATTGTCCCCAACGGCGATCCGGTTGCAAAAGTAAGCATTGTTCCCCGAGGAAGAGGGGCACTTGGTTATACCATGCAAATGCCGACGGAAGATCGATATCTTATGACTCAAAGTGAATTGGAAGATAAAATAGCGGTCTTGTTGGGCGGAAGAGCAGCCGAGTCGATTATTTTCAATGAAATCAGCACCGGCGCCGCTGATGATATTAAGAAAGCTACGGAACTTGCGCGACGAATGGTTACAGAATTCGGTATGAGTGAAAAATTGGGCGTGGTAAGATATGCCACCCCGCAATATCAGTTCCTTGAAAGTTATGAAACGGCAGCCGTAGCAAGTCCGGAAACTCTAAAACTGATCGATGAAGAAGTTCAGCGTATTTTGGATGAGCAATTCAAGAGAGTGATTAATCTTCTCAATGAAAACCGAGATGCGTTGGAAAGTTTGACAAAGTTATTGCTCGAAAAAGAGACCATATCGGGTGAAGAAGTCAAAGAAGCAATCGCTAAACAGAGAATAAAGGAACCGGCAATCGTTTAATTCAAATTGATACGGATTGAGTGCTGCACTTGGAAACAAAAGGGTGCAGCACTTTTAAATATTTCTAACAATTTTCTATCAAATCTTATCGGTGTCTCATGTTATTATATATCCATCAAATTAACGATTCGTCGGATGAAAGAAATTGATTCCGATTGGACAGGAGAAAAAAATAAATATGGATAAACCAAGAAACGCTGTAGTGCCAATGGTTGTTGAGGGTGGAGCTTATGGTGAACGTGCTTATGACATTTATTCTCTGTTGTTGAAAGAGAGAATTGTTTTTCTCGGAACACAGATCGACGATCAGATTGCAAATCTGACCATAGCACAGCTCCTTTATTTAAGCAGGGAAGACCCTGATCGTGATATTCAGTTCTATATCAATTCACCCGGTGGATCGGTCTACGCCGGCCTTGCGATTTATGATACGATGCAGATGATCCCAAATCGGATCAATACCGTAGCTTGCGGAGTGACCGCATCTTTTGGAACAGTGCTCTTAACAGCCGGTTCGAAAGGTCATCGTTTTGCGCTGCCGAATTCAACGATCCATATGCATCAGCCATTAGGTGGTGTCGAAGGTCAGGCTTCCGATATCGAAATCCAAGCCAAAGAAATTCTCAGACTGAAAAAAGAATTGAATGAGATTATGGCAAAACATACCGGTCAGACGTATGAAACAATCCTTCACGATACCGATCGAGACCGATATTTTACACCGGAAGAAGCAGTCGCATACGGGTTGATCGATAAAGTTCTCGAACCGACAAAGTAATATTTCTGATCTTCATAAAAAACCTCCGACATATATCGGAGGTTTTTTCAATCTTTATGAAATCATTTCTTAAGAGACAACAGCATTTTACTTATCATCGACTATATTATGGTCCTGATCAATAAGCGGTAAAGAAATTGATGCAGCCGTTTCTTATAAGGGGAAAGATAAGAATTTATTCAGTATTATAATTATTTTAAATCAACTTAGGGGGGTTTGATGGAAGTTTTTGATTTTTCCAAAATAAAATCAATTTTTTTGGATATGGATGGTGTATTATGGAATGGGAAAAATCCGATAGGAAATACTCGTGATATTTTTACCAAATTGGATCAAGCGGATATTTTTCCTGTTTTTATAACTAACAATTCCACACGAACGCCTGAATCTTATCAAGAAAAAATGGCCGGGTTTGGAGTAAAAATCAAACCGGACCAAGTGATTACACCGGCTGTTGCCGCGTCTTATTTATTCAAAAAAAATTATTCGAAAGACGTTCGAATTTATGTCTTCGGTTCACAGGCATTGAAAGATTACCTCAAAAGGGAAGGTTTTACCTTATCGGATGAAAAAGCAGATATTGTCTTAGTCAGTCTGGATCAGGAGATGACTTACCAAAAAGTAGCGACTGCCATGCGTCTGATCAATGAAGGTGCAATATTTTATGCGACGAATCGGGATCATATTTTGGCATCCGAAAACGGCTGGCTTCCGGGCGGTGGCGTAATGGTCAGCGCGGTCGAAACATGTACGCAAAAGAAGCCTATTGTGATCGGGAAACCGCAGCCCTATATGATTGAGATTGCTATGGAAAAATTCGGGTTGGATAAATCGGAAGTAGTCGCGGTGGGTGATCGATATGACACGGATATTATCGGAGGTATCAATGCGGGCTGTCATACTGTAATGGTTCTTTCCGGAGTTGATACAAAGGAATCAGTTTCAAGTTTTCAAAAACAACCCACGCTGATCTGTAAAGATTTGGAAGAATTCGCAGAAATTTTAATAAGACAAAAAAATAATCTTGACCCAATAAACAGAACGGATAAACTATGAAAACTTGTTTCTTTGATTTGAATTATGAGGAACTTCTTTCAATTCTGAAAGAATGGCAGGAACCGGAATATCGGGCAAAACAACTTTGGAACCTTGTTTACCGAAATTTAAATTTTGTTCCTCAAAACTTCAGTAACATTCCTAAGGATCTTCGCGAGAAACTCGATGAAACATTTGAATTTCAACCGATTAAGATAATCCGTAACGTATCTTCTTCTAATCAACAGGCAAATAAATATTTACTCGGACTTACGGACGGAAAGAAAATAGAAGCAGTCTTGATGCGTTACCGCGAACGAACGACCATATGTATTTCTACGCAGGTAGGCTGCGCAATGAATTGTGCTTTTTGTGCAACCGGACAGATGGGCTTTACAAGAAACCTGACTTCGGGAGAAATTGCGGGGCAGGTTTTTTTCTTCGTTAAGGAACTGGAAAAAGAGGACCGAAAATTAACCAATCTTGTGTTAATGGGAATGGGAGAGCCCTTTCATAACTATGCGAATGTTATGAAAGGGATTGATTTGATAAATGACCCGGAAGGGTTTAATTTCGGAGAACGAAGAATTACCATCTCAACCGTGGGGATTATTCCGATGATTGAGAAATTTACGAAAGCAAAAAGGCAGATAAATCTTGCCGTCTCCCTCCACGCACCGACAAATACCATTCGAAATCAAATTATTCCGATCAACAAAAAATATCCGATCGAAGATCTTCTTGCAGCCTGTAAGGCATATACGGATTATACCGGACGAAGAATCACTTTTGAGTATGCGATGATCAGCGGCTTAAATGATTCGATCGAACAAGCAGTCCAACTCAGTAAATTGTTGAGAGGGATGCTTTGCCATGTTAATCTTATTTCATTGAATCCGACTCGGAAATATGATCGAACCGGCTCTTCAAGGGAGAGCATTAATAATTTTTATTCCATTTTAGACAAAGCCGGCATTCCTTGTTCAATCAGACTCAACCGCGGAGTGGATATCGGCGCAGGATGTGGGCAATTACTTGCTCAAGCATGATATAATCTATCCGCTTAATACAGGGAAAGAATTTTTTTGATTGTAGAGGAATAATGGCTGAATTTTTATCAAAATGGATGAAAGGTCTTGATAAAACTCGGAAAGTTACTTTTTCAAGACTGGCATCCGTTTTAGGAACGAATGAAATCGACGAATATCTGTGGGATGATTTGGAAGCCATTCTCATTCAGGCAGACATCGGCGTCGAGACTTCAAACGAAATAATAGAGTCCCTAAAAAAGACGGTTTTAGATCAGGGGTTATATAAATCATCGGACTTGGTTGCTTATCTTAAGAATGAACTGATTCAAAGGCTTCCCGAAAGCCGTGACCCGTTGGATGAATCCGAAAAAATCAAACCTTATGTGATTCTTATGGTCGGGGTCAACGGATCAGGGAAGACAACCACAACCGCTAAACTCGCAAAAAAATATACGGATGCCGGCAAAAAGGTTATGATAGCGGCCGGTGATACCTATCGAGCGGCGGCAATTGAGCAACTCCAAGTTTGGGGCAATCGATTGAATATCCCTGTCATTGCCGGCAAAGAAGGCGGCGATTCTGCTGCGGTGGCTTTTGATGCGGTTCAAGCAGCGATTGCCCGGAACATGGATATTCTGATAATCGATACTGCCGGACGATTGCAATCCCGTTACAATTTGATGGAAGAACTGAAGAAAGTTCACCGTGTAATCGGGAAAGCGCTCCCGGGAGCGCCCCATGCGGTTTGGATCGTATTGGATGCAACAACCGGGCAAAATGCCCTTATCCAAGCGAAAGCTTTTAAAGAAGCGGTTAAAGTTAATGGTGTCATCCTGGCTAAATTGGATAATTCCGCAAAAGGAGGAATGGCATTTGCAATTACTCAAGAATTGGATTTGCCGATTATTTATGCCGGATTAGGTGAAAAAGCGGATGATTTGGAGAGATTTAATCGCGAAGATTTTGTTAACGGAATAATCGGAGATTAATAAGCAAAGATGCAGGAATCTATTATTAAGATGAATTCCATCAAACAGAAACTCAATGAGCTTACCGCTCATTTGGATCTGGAGACCAAAAAAAAACATTTATCGGACTTGCAGAAAGAATCTCAAAAACCGGATCTTTGGGATAATCAAGATAAAGCTCAAAATTTGCTGAAAGAAATAAATGACTTGCAAGATGAAATCTCGGATTGGGAAGGACTGTCCGAAAAGGTGGATGATACGATTGAATTATTGGAAATCGGTGATACATCCATCGGAGAAGAGCTTGAAAACGACATAAACTCGATTGAAAAGGAAATCCAACAAAAAGAAATCCAAGTCTTGCTTTCCGGAAAATATGACAGCGGTAATGCCATTCTCGCGATTCATGCCGGTGCCGGCGGTACCGAAGCACATGATTGGGCTGCGATGTTGCAACGGATGTACTTGCGCTGGGCAGAAACGCACCATTATGCAGCGGATATTGTTGATTTTACCCCCGGCGAAGAAGCCGGTACAAAAACGATCACGATGACAATCACCGGTAAGTATGCTTACGGATATCTAAAATCGGAAAAAGGCACCCATCGATTGGTTAGGCTCTCACCTTTTGACGCAGCTCACCGACGGCATACTTCTTTTGCCATGGTGGAAGTATTGCCCGAAGCACCGGATACCGAAGAAATAAACATCCCACCGGAAGATATTCGCATTGACGTATTTAAGTCTTCCGGGGCGGGCGGTCAGAACGTTCAAAAGAACTCAACTGCCGTTCGATTATTGCATATCCCGACCGGAATTATCGTGACCTGTCAGAATGAACGTTCACAAACCCAAAATCGCGAAAATGCGATGAAAGTGTTGAAATCCAGACTGTTGGAAATAAAACATCAGGAACATGAAAAAGAACTCGGTGAATTACGAGGTGATTACGTCAAGGCGGAATGGGGAAGTCAAATTCGGTCTTATGTTCTCCACCCCTACCAAATGGTAAAAGATCATCGGACCGATTATGAAGTCGGAAATGCCCAGGCTGTCTTAGACGGAGATTTGGATGGCTTCATGGAAGCTTATCTCAACTATAAGAAATAATGTGAGTTATTACTAAAACATCTCACATATCTAAAGCGTCAAAATACATTTAAAGGATCAATCCTATGAAGAAGACGTTTTCCGAATTCTATGAATTTATTGCCAAAGGCAATGTAATCGGTCTGGCTATCGGCGTGATCATGGGCACAGCGTTCAGCGCCATCGTTAATTCATTAATTAATGATGTTCTGATGCCCTTTATCGGTTTGCTGACTTCCGGGGTCGATTTTAAAAGCTGGTTCATACCGCTGAATGGACAATCGTATGCTTCGCTTAAGGAGGCGCAGGAAGCAGCTGCTCCTGTGATCACAATCGGAAATTTCATCGCGGCGGTTATTAATTTTCTGATTATTGCTGTCATTCTTTTCTTTATCATGAAAGCAATGGCTAAAGCGATGCATACCGAGAAAAAGGAAGAGCCCGCCCCTGTTATCACGGAACCTTCGGAAGAAATCAAACTGCTCACCCAAATCAGAGACGCACTGGTAAAGAATAACGGATAAATCTTTTTGCTTTCCCCTTTCGTCTTCCGGATTTTTTCAATTATTCCCTCAGTTAATCCGATCCCTGACCGTTGATTACGATAATCAATCTCACAGAAAAACAGGATGAAAATCATAAACGATAAAATCAGATTTTAAAGGTATACTCTTTATAAAGAAGTAAATATTTTGATATAAAGTATTCATCTAAATCAAATAATTTCTTCTGTGTTTTTCGGGATTATCAGTTCAAACAACATTTAACATTCTACCAGGAGGAAAAACAATGAAACGTAGTCTAATCTTTACTTTTGCTCTGCTCATATTGGCAATTGCCGCACCGGTTTTCGCCCAGAGTGGTGAATTAAATGTCCTTTGCACACCGCAAGAGTTATGGTGCCAAGGGATGGAGGAAGCCTTCGAAGCAAAATATCCGGAGATCGATGTTCAGTGGATCCGCTTATCATCCGGTGAAGGTTTAGCCAGAGTTCAGTCTGAAGCCGGTAATCCTACCTTCGATATTTGGTGGGGTGGCCCAATGGATACTTTTATTGCAGCCAAACCTCTGGGGTTGCTTGAGCAATATGAATCTCCCAATTTGAAAAACATTATTCCCGAATATTATGATCTTTTTGTTGACAAAGACCATTATTACACCGGGATCTATATGGGTTCACTCGGTTTCATTACCAATACGGATTGGCTTGCCGAGAATCCGGGTGTGGAAGCACCAACTTCTTTTGAAGATTTGCTGAAACCGGAATTTAAAGGTCAGATTGTTATTTCGCATCCTTCCACTGCGGGAACCGCATATACCTTCCTTTCAACGGTTTTGCAGGTGATGGGCGAAGAAAAAGGTTGGGAATATCTTAAGAAATTTAATGAACAGGTAGCGATTTATACAAAGTCAGGTTCCGGAGCCGGAAAATATGTTGCGAATGGCGAATTTGCTGTTGCTATTATGTTCTCACATGACGGTGTTAAAGAAATTGAAGACAACGGCGCTCATCTCGTGATTACTTTCCCGAAAGAAGGAACGGGATATGAAGTGGGTGCGGAAGCCATTCTTAAAGGTGCGAAGAACCTTGAGAATGCGAAACTTTGGTATGATTGGGCACTGACTCCCGAAGCGCAGTCTTTGGGGCCAAAATTCCAATCCTATCAAGCACCGACTGTTACCGGTGTCGAACTTTCCCATCCGGAATTACTGCAGGTAAAACTGATCGATTATGATTTTCAATGGTCTGGCGCACATAAGCAGGAATTTCAAGACAAATTTGCCAATGAAATTCAAAATGCCGATATGGATGAAAGCGGCGTATTAATTAAGCAACCATAGTTCCTTGATTAAGATTTTTGTCATAAAAATGGGCGGAAGAAAACCGCCCATTTTTGTAACATTTTTTTATTCTTTAATATTTATAAATTTCTCAATCGGAGTTGAGTATGACCGTAAATTCTGATAGTATTCCCCCAAAAACCAGATTTCAAGGGATCAAGCGTAGGATTCATGAATTCGGATTAATTGCCCAAGATCCGATATTGATGATTGCTCTGATTTTTTCGATCATCATTTTGACTATATTTATTTTCTTTCCTATTTTTAGGACGATTATAAGAGGATTTGTTTCCGATACCGGCGAAGCAGATTTTACTCATTTTGCCAGATATTTAGACGGAACTTTTTTACAGGGAATAAATACTTTCTTTAAAAATGCGGGCCTGATTTTGCAGGAAACGGCAACTTACGGACGAACATATCGCTTGGTTCTTTCCAATACGATTAAGATGGGCATCTTCTCAGCCACTTTCGGAACATTTCTCGGATTCATTTTTGCTTATGCCACCGTGAGATGCAATATCCCGGGGAAAAAATTTGTTCATCTATTGGCATTGGTGCCGACGGTTTCTCCTCCTTTTGCGGTTGCAATTGCCATGATCCAAATGTTTGGTAGAAACGGCTTGATTACAAAGACTTTATTGGGAATCAAATTCACTCCGGGCATGAATGATATTTATGGAATGGACGGTCTTGTTATTGTACAGACACTGACATTTTTCCCGATAGCCTATTTAATGTTGGAATCGATGATGGAAAGATTAGACGCTTCGATGGAAGAAGCCGCTGAAACATTAGGGGCCAGCCGTTTCTATCTTTTCAGAACAATAACTCTCCCGCTTTTGATTCCGGGAATAGCATCCAGCTTTTTATTGCTTTTTGTTGAATCCCTTGCGGATCTCGGCAACCCTCAATTTATTTCGGGAAATGTCACGGTTTTGTCTTCGCAAATCTATATGTCGGTTATCGGGGAATTTAATTATCAAAAAGCTTCCGCTCTCTCTTTTGTACTGTTGCTTCCCACCTTAATTGTTTATATCGTTCAAAGATATTACATAACCCGTCGTTCTTATGTTTCGGTAACCGGAAAGCCCACCGTTGGCAGGGTCTATGAAAAAAATAAGACGATTCGCATTATCTTCGCAACCATGGTTTACCTTGTTTGTATTCTTATCTTACTTGTTTATATCACCGTAATTGCAAGTTCATTTGTAAAAGGTTGGGGAATCGATTTTACTCCGACACTTTCAAATTGGACAAAAATGTTTGGACGTGGCTTGGAAGCCATTTTCGATACCACCTTTCTCAGCCTGTACGCGACACCCTTTGCAGCTTTATTGGGAATGATTATCGCTTTCTTGATTGTTCGGAAAAAATTTGCCGGCAAAGAAATTTTGGATTTCGGCTCGAATCTCGGCGGTGCCGTCCCCGGCACAATTGTCGGTATGGGATTTATTTTGGCTTTTAACTTTAATAATCCGGGGTTAGCAGTTTTCTTGATCATCGTTTGTTCATGGTTTTATATCACTTGTGTATCGAAAGCCAACTTTCAACGGGTAAAAATTCTCATTCCGGGGATTATTTTGGGATTAATCATGAGCTGTTTGGATGATGGCGGATTTTTATGGGGAAAAAATGGGTGGCTTACCGGACCGGTTTCCGCCGAATCACAAGCTCCCGCCGCATTTGGTATCGGATTAAACGGAATTTATTATTTGATAGGTGCCATCTTCATTTTGATCGGATTCTACTTTCTGCTTCAGAAAAATTATCGTAAATTAGGAAAATATTCCTTTTTTATCGGTATTTATATTATCCTAAATAAAGTGATCTTGATCATTTCAAAACCTATCCGAATATACGGAAAGACACAAAGTGTCCGCTGGTGGAAAGCAGTTTGTACGCAGTTTGCGGATTACATTGAAGTTCCTTTTTCTCTTCCGACTTTCTTCCTCGGCGTCTGTTTGTTTTTCATTACTGCAATCATGATCTATGAATACCATGGAAAATTTGAAACTTTTTTCAAAACCCTTTTCATGATTCTATCAATTGCCATTTTATTCACCGGTGATCAAATGAAAATGAATGGTACTGCGTATATTATATTATTTGCCTTTCTAATTCGATCTCTCCCCGCATCGGTCCGTTCCGGTGTTGCGGCACTGCAACAAATTGACGGATCCATCGAAGAAGCATCCAATATTCTCGGCGGAGACAGTCAATACACTTTTCGGAAAGCGACTTTGCCGCTTATCTTGCCCGCCTTTATGACAGGTTTGATCTTCTCATTCACCCGACACATGACAAGCCTCTCGGCAATTATTTTCCTTGTAAGCGCAAAATGGCAGATTGTTACGGCATCCATTATGAGCGGATGGGAGCAGGATGGAATCAGCTATGCGGCAACCTATTCATCCGTTATAATTTTTATCGTTTTGATATTTATCGGATTGATGGGCGTTGTAACCCGAAAAGTTTTGAAAATAGATACCAACATTGATCTGAACGCAGGCTTCTGAATAGGGAGAGAAGATTATGTACTTAGTAATTGATAACGTAGTTAAAGTATTTCCTGCAAGGGGTGGTGCGAAAGAAGTCAGGGCACTTGACGGGATTACAATCGAGATTAATAAAGGAGAACTGGTCACATTATTGGGGCCTTCCGGTTGCGGTAAGACGACCACGCTCCGTATGGTCGCGGGTTTTGAATTTCCGACTTCCGGAAATATTATTCTCGACGGGAAAATTATTAATGATGTCCCAACCCATAAGCGAGATATGTCAATGGTCTTCCAAAGTTACGCAATATTTCCTCATCTGAATGTTTATGAGAATATTGCTTACGGATTGAATGTTCAAAAAATGAGCAAAGAGGAACAGAAAAAAAGAATCGATGCGGTTCTCGAAATGGTTCACTTGGAAGGATATGAAACCCGTGCACCGAATCAGCTATCCGGAGGACAACAACAAAGAGTGGCATTAGCGCGGGCGTTAGTTATGGAGCCTAAAGTCCTTCTCATGGATGAACCTTTGTCCAACTTGGATACAAAACTTCGTGAGAAAATGCGTTTTGAAATTCGACAGTTACAACGGCAACTTGGTTTCACTTGTCTTTATGTTACTCATGACCAATTGGAAGCAATGGTGCTTTCGGATAAAGTTGTCGTGATGAACAACGGCCGAATTGAGCAGATCGGCAAACCGCGTGATATCTATCGCTATCCCAAGACAAAATTCGTTGCCGATTTCATCGGTCGGGCAAACTTCTTGGAAGGAAAAATCATTGAAAAAAGAAATGATGAATTGATTATTATGGTTGAAGGAAACCCGCTGACGATTAACGATATTCATTATAATGAATTTACGATCGGGGAAGAAGTGGAAATAATCGTTCGTCCGGAAATGATTCAAGTTCGCACAGAGGAAGGAAAGTATTCGGCAACTATTAAACAAGCCGCATATTTGGGGGAATCAATTGAATATATCCTTGATTTTAATGGAAACGAATTAACCGCTCATGAGACCGACCCCTCACGACTTGAAATAATACCGGAAGGTTCTTCGGTAAAAATTTCTTTCATGGAAGATTGTTTACATATCCTAAAAAAATAAAGGTATTTTTTTGAATTTTCAAGACGGATTAAGGCACTAAGAATGCATAACCCGTCTTTGTTCTTTAATTTGCTCTTTTTCGATCCTATTCAATAATCCGTTTTTTTACGATCGTTTTCTCTAAAATGGTTATGAATCCTAATTTCGAATATAATGGGTACATTGAAAAAAATGGAACGGATATTATGAATCGAAAACTGATCGTCATTCTTTTTGTCTTGTTACTTCCGGCTTGTACAAATATGCCACAGGACATGAAAGAATCTATTTACACCGAAGCTGCCCAAACTTTGATCATTCAATTGACTGAAACGGCAGCTGCCGTTACACCTAGTGAAACAGCTACGGTCATTCCATCATCGACTCCGACCGAAGAACCGACTGTGACGACGGCACCGATTGTCATTCCGACAATCGCTTCGAATGTTACCGTTGCTCCGACAACCTCCACAGCGGATAATCCTTATAAAGCCGAATTCGTTTGGGTCGATCCTTATCCCAACCAATTCATCCCGGGGCAGAAATTTACATTGACATGGCAATTAAAAAACGTTGGGACGGCGACTTGGTCAGGAAAATATCATTTTTATCACAATAAAGGAATTCAGCTTGCGGATCAATCATCCTATTCTATTGATACGGTGGTCGCTCCGGGTGAAATCCTGACCATTTCCATGCCTGCGACCGCACCAAGCACTTTCGGAACATATCAAACGGAATGGGCTTTTGCGAATCCCGAAGGGGTTCAGTTTTATTACGTTTATTACACCGCTATCGTCGGAGAACAAACCTTTGTTACTGATCAACCGGGCGCACCGACAAGTACTCCGAACTCACTTTACTGGATGTGTTCCGACCCGGATCGAAGTAATATTCAGGGAAACGGTTGCGAAGAATATTGTCACCTGAACGGCAGAAGTATGGATCAAGATGGGGTTAAGTGTTATTCATTTGGAAATTTGATAACAGATTTTTATTAGGAACAAACATTGAGAACCATATACGATATTAAGAGACACTCATTTTTATAAAAAGTCTCCGGGAGATTGGAAGCAATATGTTAAAAAGAAAGAGCTTGTTGATCACCGTTTTGTGTACGATGCTCGCTTTTACAGCTTGCTCAAACACACCGAATAAAGTAGTTCAGCTCAATACGGAAGCGGCAGCCACCGCAGCTGAAATCATTACCCAGACCGCAGCCGCAATTACTCCGACCGATACAGCCGTCCCGCCTACCGAAACACCGAATTATACCGCAACGCCGATCATTCTTCCGACTATCCTGCGTTATGCGGAGACTGTGGCAATTGCAACAGTTGTTTCCGGCCAACCGGCTACGGGTCTGTACAATGGAGGAGAACTAATCGGTTTTTCACCGGCAAGTAATATACAGGTTACGCCGAAACAGGCATTTTATTTATCCGTTCAGATTAAGAACACCGGAACAACTTATTGGAATACGTCCTACAAAATCATCCATTCGGGAGGTACTCAGATGTCGTATGCGACTTCTTATCCGCTGACCGGAGATGTCGCTTCCGGTGGAACTTACACCGCATCGATATACATGACTGCTCCCGAAAATTATGGAACTTACACACAGACCTGGACACTGGTAGATGCATATAATGCTACTGTTTTGACTTTTTCCTATAATGTAATTGTCGGAACGACATCCGTCATAACATCTGTTCCTACCTTAACTCCGACAATCACATTGACAAGCCAGGCTACCGCCTATTCATCCCAACTTGATTATATGTGTTCGGATGCCGCTCGAAGCATCGAACAAGGTCAGGGTTGCGAAGATTATTGTAAAATTGCCAATCCATACAAAAGCCCTTGCTATTATCGTGGAACGATCAATCCGACCGCTACAAATGTTCCTTCAGCGACATTGCAGCCGACCAAGACCTATACGACCGCCCCGACTGCAGCTCCCACATCTACTCCGATTCCAACCTCTACAACCGTTCCACCGACGGATACTGCTGTTCCGACTGAAGAAACGCCATCACAACAAGATGGTTCGGCAGACCAAAATACTTAATAGTTAATATTGAACGTTTTTTGGCTGAATATTAACAAAGGTAAGAATCGGAATTTTGGGATAACAGGAATGAAATTATCAAAAATACCGCTTTTCGGAAACCGGAGAGGGCTTCCCTCTCCACTCCCTCCCCTTATGGCTTGCCAAAAATCATGTTCTCCTCTTGTCAAAACTTTTTCACATGTCGATGGGAATCAACCACCCGATCATGAGTGGTAAACATCGCCCGGCTATTGACAGGCACGACTTCCCGTTTCATTCCACCGTAGGGGACGGCGTCCTTGCGAATCACGCCGAGTTGACGAGGTGCCGACGTCCCGTTTCATTCTTGCCGACGTCCCGTTTCATTCTATAGTAGGGGACGGCGCCCTTGCGAAGCACGCCGGGTTGACGAGGTGCTGACGTCCCGAATCTTGCATAAAACGGTGTCCCGCTATACATGCCATTTCTGTCAGGCGCAACGTCCCCAATACTGTGGGTGTTTCAATTCGAAATGATTATCCAAAAAGCATGATTAACTGCATTCCTTGCCTCAATATGTGAAAATTTATTTCCGAAAATAAAGATGGGGTGCGCTGAATTGTTAAGGATTTTAAAAATGAAATCATGACGCCTCGTGAACTTGGCTCGAGACGTCAAGGATGCCGTCCCCTACATAGAGACAATTCGAAATTGTTAAAAACTACTCATATTCATTTATGATAATCATCCACCCCATCATGACTGGTAAACATAACCCGTTTATGAGGGGGAAAACTTCGACCGGCTATTGATACAATGGAAATCGGCCGCTTGTGAAAGGAACAGGAGAGGGAAGCCCTCTCCACCCTCTCTCTTTGTGACTTGCTAATAATCATATTCTTCACTTGTCAAAAACAATTTTCACATACCAGTTTGGAAATCGACCGCTTGTGAAAGGAACTGGAGAGGGAAGCCCTCTCCGCCCCACTCTTTGTGACTTGCCAATAATCACATCCTTCCCTTGTCAAAAATAATTTTCACATACCAATGGAAATCGGCCGCTTGTGGAAGGAACTGGAGAGGGAAGCCCTCTCCACCCCACTCTTTGTGACTTGCCAATAATCACATCCTTCCCTTGTCAAAATGATTATTATATACAAATGGAAATCGGCCGCTTGTGGAAGGAACTGGAGAGGGAAGCCCTCTCCGCCCTCTCTCTTTGTGACTTGCCACAAACCAAACAGTATATAATATAAAAAATTATATCGGGAAAGGTTTTATATCAAATGAAAAAAAATTTAGACATCCTAATGGTCGGTCATTTCGCAAAAGATAAAATCGTCATCGACGGAAATGAATTCGAAAGCCCCGGCGGAGCCGTCTACTACGGCAGCGTCGTCTTACGCAGACTCGGTTTAGAAGTCGGTGTCGCAACACGAGGGAACCCGGATGATTTCCACTATCTGAAAGAACTGACCGATCTCGGAATCGAAGTTGACGCGAAACCAGCACCGCAATCCTCGGGATGCATCAACATCTATCAATCCGCCGACATGGAACGAAGGATTTGCAAACTGAACGGATTCGCAGGTGAAATTCCTTACGAAGATATTCCGGATGTAAATGCAAAAATCATTATGGTTACACCGATTATCGCCGGAGAAATTACGCTCCCTACCTTAATCAAACTTTCCGAAAAAGCACCTATCGCATTAGATGTTCAGGGCTTTGTCAGAGTTCCCGAAGGGAATGATCTCAACTTCAGACCTTGGAAAGATATGGAAGAAGGACTGAAACATGTCACATTTTTGAAAGTCGATAAAGCGGAAGCCGAGCATATTACCGGAACCGATGATCTTGAAAAAGCCGCTGTTATCTTAGCCGGATATGGTCCGAAAGAAATTGTTCTGACCCAATCAAAAGAAGTCCTGGTATATGCGGACGGAAAATTTTATCGTGCACCTTTTACTCCGAAATCTCTCGCCGGCAGAACAGGCAGGGGCGATACCTGTATTACTTCTTATGTCGGTTCAAGGCTAAAGTATGATCCCGAACGATCCTGTAAAATTGCCGGAATTATCACAACCATGAAACAGGAAAAACACGGTCCTTGGACCGGCGAGATTGATCCTCAACGATTCGATCCTTCAATCGTTTTCGGTGATTAATAGTTTTTTGTTTTTAGATTATTATTAATGTATAAATAAGGAGGGGAAAATGGCAGAAAAGAAAGTTTCTAGAAAAAAAGTAAATATGAATGCGGCTTCTTCAAACGAAGAAGAGAATCTTGAAAGCGGTACTAAAGAACAATCGCTAAATACCGCCGAAACAAACAATTCCCTTCCTCAAGCCGAAGAAAATGAAATAAAAGGCGCTTCGGAAAGTCAAAGCAATATTATCGAATCACCGGCCAATATTCATCAAGATTTTTTCGAAGAAAACAAAAAAGTTGAAGAAAAGAAAATGGAAGAAAACGAGGCAGCCGCAGGTTCAGTCAATCCTGTTCCCGAATTTGAAAAACTCCCTGATCCTTTCATTCAAGAACCGGAGATTTCAGACAAGAAGATTCCCGCCGAAAACGAAGGAATCGAAAAGGATGCATCCGAAGAAGGAAAAATGGTTGAAATTCCTGAAACTTCTCCTTCCGGTGAACTGCCGAAAGATGTGTTTGAGGAAGGAACCGGTGAGGAGAAGAAGAATAATAATAATATCTGGTTATGGATTGTCATTGCTATCATTGTTATTATTTTCTTATGTTTTTGCGGTTTTATCGGCTCCATCGTCTTTCTGTTTTGGGGCTAACCGGCGTTTATCGAATACTATTGTTCCATATCGATTGAGACAGGATCTTTTATAGAACAAAAAGATCCTGTTTGTTTGCTATAATTATGCTCCTATGAAAGAAAACAATCCGATCGTCTATTCTACCGAAAAAGGACGCATCTGTCCTGAATGCGATTTTCCGGAAAAAGAATGCCACTGCCGGACAAAAAAGATCTCGAAAATTATTTCCGATGATGGCACGATTAGAATTCGGAAAGAAAAGAAGGGAAGAAACGGAAAAGAAGTCACCATAATTCAAGGGATCTCTCTTTCCGAACAAGCCGTTCAATCGATTGTTTCCGATATCAAAAAGAAATTGGGAACCGGAGGAACGGTTAAAGACGACATCATTGAAATCCAAGGGGATCGGGTGAAGTTTATAGCGGAATATTTCATTAAGCTCGGGTATAAAGTCCAAATAAATGGGGGGTAAGATGGCGGTTGAACAAAACAAAATCATCTATTCGATGATCGGGGTTTCAAAATATTATGATAAAAAGGTTATTCTCAAAGATATTTACCTCTCCTATTTTTACGGTGCAAAGATAGGTGTCCTCGGATTAAACGGTGCCGGAAAAAGTTCGTTATTAAAAATTCTTGCCGGAGTTGATAAAGATTTCATCGGTGAAACCGTTGTAGCACCCGGTTATACCATCGGTTATCTTGAACAGGAACCGTTGGTTGACAGTAAAAAAACAGTTCGTGAAGTTGTTGAAGAAGGTGCTCAAGAAGCTATCAACCTATTAAAAGAATTCGAAGAGATCAGTAACAAATTTTCCGAGCCCATGAGTCCCGATGAAATGGATCGATTAATAGAAAAACAAGGCAAAATTCAAGAGAAAATTGATGCACTGGATGCTTGGGATATCGATTCCCGCTTGGAAATGGCAATGGATGCCTTGCGTTGTCCGCCCGGGGATTCTCCGGTCGACATTTTATCCGGAGGGGAAAAAAGAAGGGTCGCCTTATGTCGTTTATTGCTCCAAAAACCCGATATCCTTCTTCTGGATGAACCCACCAACCACCTCGATGCCGAAGCTGTGGCTTGGTTAGAAAGGCACTTACAACAATACAAAGGAACGGTTATCGCCGTCACGCACGATCGTTATTTTTTGGATCATGTCGCCGGCTGGATTCTTGAGTTAGACCGCGGGCAGGGAATTCCTTATCAGGGAAATTATTCATCTTGGCTGGAACAGAAAAAAATTCGTTTGGAACAGGAAGAAAAAGGAGAAAGTCAAAGGCAAAGAACGCTTGCTCGGGAACTGGAATGGATCCATATGTCTCCCAAAGGACAGCACGCCAAATCCAAAGCGAGAATTTCTTCCTATGAAAAACTTTTAACCCAGGATTTTACAAAAGCCAATGAGGAATTACAGCTGTATATTCCTCCGGGTCCGCGTTTGGGGAATTTGGTGGTTGAAATGAAAGATGTCCAAAAAGTCTTCGGAAACCGAATTATTATGGATCACGTGACCTTTACGCTCCCACCTGGCGGAGTCATCGGAATTATCGGACCGAACGGTGCCGGTAAAACCACTTTATTTCGCATGATCGTCGGAGAAGAAAAACCGGATTCCGGTACCATTCGAATCGGTGAGACTGTTAAATTGGGATATATGAATCAGAGTCGGGACTCTTTGGATCCTGAAAAGACAATATGGGAAGTTATTTCGGAAGGGCAGGATGAAATAAAGTTCGGCGATCGAAAAATGAATTCCAGAGCTTATGTCGCCCGTTTTAATTTTTCCGGAGCCGATCAACAAAAAAAAGTCGGAATCCTGTCCGGAGGGGAAAGAAATCGCGTTCAACTTGCATTAACTTTAAAAAGCGAGGCAAATGTTCTTCTCTTGGACGAGCCGACAAATGACCTGGATGTCAATACGATTCGTGCACTTGAAGAAGGGCTTGAAAATTTCGGAGGTTGTGCTCTTGTCATCTCTCATGATCGTTGGTTTCTCGATCGCATCGCAACTCATATTCTCGCTTTCGAAGATGATTCTTCTGTCATCTTTTTTGACGGTAACTATACACAATATGAAGCGGATCGACGAAATCGTCTCGGCATTGAAGCCGATACGCCTCACCGGATCAAATATCGATCTTTGACCCGAATATAAGAAAAAATCAGCAACCGTTATTGATATCATGCTGATCGATCAGAAGGAAAATAACTCTTTCCGCTGTTGTTGATGTCGATTCAATTCATTTACTGACAATATGAATTATTTCATTTAAATCAATTACATTTCTCGTAATTCGATTCATTATTTCCATGTTATGATAAAAGAAGGTTTTGTAAACGTTTACAATGCCAACTGACAGATAACAGATAGATAAACTTTTTATTTTCACTATCCCTAAGGAGTTTGTTCCTATGAATAGAATTCGAGTCGGAATTATTGGAGCAGGCCGGATCGGACGAGTCCATGCTCAATCAATTGCATTTGGAATCCCCGAGGCAGAAATCGTCGCGATTTCAGATCCCTTTATTGAAAATGCGGAAAGAGCCGCAAGAGATTTCGCTATTCCCGCCATATATGCGGATTATCATGCCATTTTGAATGATCCTACTATTCAAGCGGTTTTAATTTGTTCTCCGACCAATACCCATGCGGATATTGCGATGGAAGCAGCCCGAGCCGGTAAACACATTTTTTGTGAAAAACCAGTAGATCAAACTGTTTCAAAAATACTTGAAACAAAAAAATTAGTCGAAGAGAACGCCGTAAAAATGCAAATCGGCTTTAATCGCCGCTTCGATCATAATTTCAGAAAGATTAAAAAACTCAGAGATGACGGAACCTTGGGAGAAATTCAAATTATCCGAATAACTTCCAGAGATCCCGAACCGCCTTCACCGGAATATGCCAAAACTTCCGGCGGAATGTTCTTGGATATGACCATTCATGATTTTGATATGGCATGTTACCAAGCAAATTCTGAAGTTGATGAGGTTTATGCAATGGGTGCTGTTACGGTAGATCCTGAAATCGGAAAAGCGGGCGATATCGATACGGCAATCGTGACACTCAAGTTTAAAAACGGCGCCATGGCTGTTATTGACAATTGCAGAAAAGCTGTTTATGGTTATGATCAACGGGTCGAAGTTTTCGGAACAAACGGAGCCGCGGCATCCGAAAACGATCGGGAAACAATGGTTAAAATTAGTTCAAAAGATGCGGTTTGCGAAGATAAGCCCTTATTCTTCTTTTTGGAAAGATATATGCAATCTTTCAGAGATGAAATAAAATCTTTTATCAATGCGATTTTGAACGATCGACCCGTTGAAGTTAATATTGATGACGGATTACGTCCGATCCTGATCGCAATTGCCGCAAATAAATCGATGAAAGAAAATCGACCTGTAAAAATATCGGAGGTTATGGAAGGATAATATTATGAGTAAAAAGATTATCAAAGGAAAACCATTCGATTTCGGCTATAATCCGATTACAGAAATCGGTGGCGATCCGGATATGTTAATGGATTTTGGCATTTTAAGGCTAAAATCCGGACAGATTTATGAAGACAACTCTGCTTTGGAAAGAGCTTATTTGTTGGTTTACGGAGAAATAACACTCGAATATAATAAATCATCCATAAAAATTAATCGACCGAATTGTTTTGATTATGCTCCTTGGGTATTGCACTTGCCGGCTGATGTTCCGGTAAGGATAACGGGAATGGCGGAAGATTCGGAAATCACTGTCAATAAAACCGTTAATTCGCGAATTTTTGATCCAAAGCTATACGAACCTAAGGATTCTCCGGATGAATTCAGAGGAGCCGGAACGATGCAGGAAACATCCACGCGCATTGTTCGAACTACATTTGACTACAACAACGCCCCCTATGCGAATTTGGTAATCGGAGAAGTGATCGGTTTCCCCGGCAAATGGAGTTCCTATCCGCCTCATTTTCATCCGCAGCCGGAAATTTATTATTACAAAACCTATCCGACCGGCGGCCATGCATTCGCCGAAGTCGGTGATGATGTTTTCAAAATAAGCGGAAATGATACAGTCCTGATTCAAAACGGAATGACTCATCCGCATGTTACTTACCCCGGATATGCCCTTTGGTATTTATGGGCGATACGTCATTTGGACGGAAATCCGTATATTACACCAACCTTTGTACCGGAACATGAATGGGTTGCCAAACCGGATGCAAAATTTTGGTCTTACGGCAATAAAAAGGAGATGAAATGATCAAGAGAATCCGACTGACAATGGCTCAGGCGCTTATTAAATTTCTGGATAATCAATATGTCGAATTTGACGGTGAGGAAGACCGGTTCGTTGAAGGAATGATCGGAGTCTTTGGTCACGGTTGCGTCACCGGCGTCGGGCAGGCATTGGAACAAGGCGGACACAGTCTGCGATTTTATCAGGGGCATAACGAACAGGGTATGGCACATGTTGCAATCGGATATGCCAAACAGAAAAACAGACGGAAAATCCTTCCCTGCCTGTCGTCCATCGGCCCCGGCGCTTTGAATATGGTTACCGCATGCGGTACCGCGACAGCAAATCGAATCCCTTTACTCGTTTTACCGGGAGATACTTTCGCTTGCCGGCAGCCGGATCCGGTTCTGCAACAAGTCGAATTTCCGGATAGTTATAGTACGACAGTGAACGATTCTTTCCGAGCGGTTTGTCGCTATTGGGATCGAATCAGTCGACCCGAACAATTAATGACGGCTATGATCCATGCGATGAGAGTTCTCACAGACCCCGCGGATACCGGTGCTGTTTGCGTGGCTTTGCCGCAAGATGTCGAAGCCGAAGCTTACGATTATCCGGAGTATTTTTTCCGTAAACGAGTTTGGCATATGGATCGCCGTCCCATAACAGATCGACAATTGGAACAGGCAATTGACTTGATTTCAAACAGCAAAAAGCCTCTGCTAATTTGCGGTGGAGGTGTGCGCTATAGTGAAGCGTGGAAGGATTTACAAAAATTTGCCGAAGAATTTAATATCCCTATCGGTGAAACTCAGGCAGGAAAAGGTTTGATTGCTTGGGACCACCCTCTGAATCTGGGCGGGATCGGAGTTACAGGCACCAAAGCCGCTAATTTAATTGCGAGAGACGCCGACTTGATTATCGGTGTCGGAACACGTTTCACCGACTTTACGACCAATTCAAAATGGGGATTCAGAAATCCCGAATGCAAGATTCTGGCGATTAATGTGTGCTCTTTTGATGCCGTCAAGATGGACGCGGAAGGGATATTGGCGGATGCCCGTGAAGCTCTCTCGGCGATTCGAAAAGAGTTAAAGAATCTCAATTACCAAAGTAAATATACGGACGAAATTATCGAAGCCAAGAAAGAATGGGATGATATCGTCAATGAATATTACAACCTTCCGGAAGAAAAAAACGGTATTCCGCAAACCAGAGCATTGGGAGAAATCAATCGCTTCATGCGCTCAAAAGATATCGCTGTAGGATCTGCCGGAAGTTTGCCCGGAGATATGCAGAGGCTGTTCCGCCCGGGAAAACCCGGTACTTATCACATGGAATATGGTTTTTCCTGCATGGGATATGAAATAAACGCAGCCGTCGGGGTAAAAATGGCGGCTCCGGATAGCGAAGTGTATGCTTTCTTGGGTGACGGCAGTTTTATTATGCTTCACAGCGAACTTTTTATGGCAATCCAAGAAGGATTGAAAATCAACATAATGGTTTTTGATAACTCAGGTTGGGGCTGCATCGAGAGTCTCCAAAATAATCAGGGAACAAAAACATTTGGGACTGTCTTCCGGGCACGTAATCCTGAGACAGATTTGTTGGACGGAGAAATTCTTCCGGTTAACTTCGCAAAGATCGCTGAAGGATACGGGGCCAAAGGATATACGATTCATAATGCGGATGAGCTGAAAAAAGCATTGAAGAATTCTAAAATGCAAGAAAAGCCCTGTGTTTTCGATATTAAAGTTCTTCCCGGCAGCATGACTCCGGGATTTGAAAGTTGGTGGAGAGTGGGTGTGGCGGAAGTAGCCGAGGATCAATCTGTAAACGAAGCGTACGCGGAAATGCGGAAACATATTGCCGAAGCTCGAGATTATTAGGAAGGGGAGAAATGCTTAATCCGGAGAAAGTTAAACTTGGAATTGCTCCGATCGGATGGACAAACGATGATATGCCCGATTTGGGAGCGGAAAATACTTTTGAGCAGTGTATCAGTGAAATGGCGTTGGCCGGGTTCAAAGGCTGTGAAATAGGGAATAAATTTCCCTCTGATCCCGCTGTCTTGAAACACAAATTGGAAGTCCGTGGTTTACAAATCTGTAACGCATGGTTTTCAAGCTATCTTATCGGCAGACCCTACGAAGAAACGATCGCTTCTTTTATCCGCCATCGTGACAAACTGAATTATTTGGGAGCGAAGATCATCGGTGCATCGGAACAGGGAAATTCGATCCAAGGGAAAATTGATGTCCCTATACTTGAGAATAAACCGATTTATACCGAAGAAGAATGGAAAATCGTCACAAAAGGGTTTAACGAAATGGGAGAACTTGCCCGCGAAAAGGGGATGTTTTTCACCATACATCACCATATGGGAACCGGCATTCAAACAGAAGAAGAGATCGATCGAATCATGGAAATGACGGATCCGAATTTGGTATATCTTTTATTCGACTCCGGACACCTGAGTTTTGCGGGTATCGACCCTGTTCATATATTGAAAAAATATATTCATCGTGTGAAACATGTCCATCTGAAAGATCTGCGATACAACGTCTATGCCGAAGTCAAAGCAAAAAGAATGAGTTTTTTGGACGCCGTTCGAGCCGGAGTATTTACCGTTCCGGGGGACGGTGATGTTGATTTTAAACCGATTTTTGATATTCTTGAAGAAGCAGGATATGAAGGTTGGATCGTAGTCGAAGCGGAACAGGACCCGGCAAAAGCAAATCCATTTGAATATGCCGTCAAAGCACGAAAATATATCCGGGATATTACCGGTTTGTAATACTTTTGATTGGAGGGAAAAATGGTTAAAGTTGGAGTATGCGGTTATGGTGTAATCGGTCAACGATTGGCTGATGGGGTTGCGTTACAAAAAGATATGGAACTTGTCGGAGTTGCCGACGTTGCGCCTACGTTGGCAATTCGTGCTTTAAAAGAAAAAGGGATGCCTTATGCTTTGTATTTGGCATCCGAAGAAAACCGAGCAAAGTTTGAGCAATTAAAGATTCCCGTTTCTGGAACATTGGAAGAACTGGTCCGGAAATGCGACATTATCTTAGACGCCACCAGCGCCGGTGTCGGGGCGAAAAATAAAGAATTATATGCAAAATATAATAAGAAAGCCGTTTTCCAAGGCGGCGAAAAGAATTCGGTTGCCGATGTATTCTTCCACGGATATGCGAACTATGAAAAAGGAATCGGTAAACAATTTTTGAAACTCACATCCTGTAACACAACCGGATTGATCCGGGCGGTTGACTGTCTCGACAGAGATTATGGCATTAAAAAAGTGGCCATAACGATCGTTCGCAGAGTCGCCGATCCGGGCGATTATCATCGCGGCTTAACCAACGCTTTACAAATCGACAAAGCACCAAGCCATCAGGCGGTCGACTTGATGACGATCATGCCTCATATCGACGCCACCGGAATTCTGATTCATACGCCTGTGACGCATGGCCATATTATTACGGTTGTTGCCACCGGTCATAAAAAGATCACCAAAGAAATGGCGCTCGAATCGTTTCTGAAACACGATCGAATTCGGGTTGTCAGTACCGACGACGGATTTTTAGGAAATGCTTCCTTCTTCCGTTACGCCCGTGATTTAGGAAACCCGCGCGGCGATATGTATGAAATCGGGTTATGGTCAGACAGTATTGTTGAATCGGGCGACGAGATTATGTTTGCAATCAATATCCCGCAGGAATCTGTCACGATTCCGGAAACGATGGATGCTGTCCGAGCTGCCTGCGAAATGCAAACAGATCGATTGGAAGGTATCGGTAAGACAAATACGTATCTCGGAATGGGAAAATGGAAATAAAAATGCTCTCGCTCGAAGGAGTAGATCTTCGAGGCAAAAAAGTTCTTTTACGACCGGACATCAATTCACCGCTCGATCCCCAATCCAAGGAAATTGTAAATGATGAACGGATCGCAAAAACGATACCGGTAATTCAAATGCTGTTAAAAGGCGGTGCTTCTGTTGCCATCATCGCCCATCAAGGTGATACCCTGGATTATCAGAATTTAACCGATCTATCGAAGCATGCTCAGAAAATATCCGAGTATCTTGATCATCCGGTGGAATATCTGGATGACGTCTGCGGTCCGGCCGCTGTCCAAAGAGTCAAGGCACTGAAACCGGGTGAAATCGTAATCCTCGGAAATCTTCGTTATCTGACGGAAGAGGTTTCTACTTTCGAAAGAGACGTTAAATTGGACGCCGCCGCATATACCAAAACCTGGGAAGTCCGTAACCTTGCTCCGTTGTTTGATTTGTATGTGAATGAAGCTTTTTCCGCAGCCCATCGGAATTCACCCAGTATGGTTGCATTCCAGGAATTACTTCCGACCTATGCCGGTCCTCTTCTTTTTCAGGAATACGAAGCACTGTCGAAAATTCTTCATGGTGCTCAAAAACCTGCTGTTTTTGTATTGGGCGGTGCAAAAATCTCCGATGCGTTCGGAATGATGAAGCCTGTGCTTGAAAACGGGACCGCTGATAAAATCCTGACTTCCGGAGTGACCGGCTTGGTAATGTTGATAGCCGCGGGAATAAATGTCGGAGAGAAAACTGTCCGGTTTCTGAAGGATAAAGATCTTCTAGGATTCGTCGAAGATTCAAAAGAATATCTCAAGAATTATCCGGATAAGATTATGATGCCTGTTGATGTGGCTATCGAAGAAAACGGGAAACGCGTTGAGATCGATATCGACGAAATGCCGAAAGATACGCTTTATCTTGATATCGGCGCAAAGACGGTCGCTGCCTATCGGGAAGTTTTGATGCACGCAAAAACTATTTTTGCAAACGGTCCGGCTGGCGTTTATGAAAATCCGTTATTTGAAGCCGGAACCAAAGGATTGTGGCAGGCTATTGCGGACTCTCCGGCTTATTCCGTCATCGGCGGCGGAGATACAATCAGTTCGGCAACCCGCCTGATCGATATCTCGAAGATCGGCTATGTGTGTACAGGGGGTGGCGCCATGGTGCGATTTATGTCCGGGAAAAAATTACCTTTGATCTCTGCGATGGAAAAGGCTTATGAAAGAGATCAATCGAGAACAATCTAAGCGATGAAATAAACGGTTCTTTGTCTTTATCAATATTTGAGAAAAAGATAACCCGAGAATGTGCGGATTTCTCGGGAAATATCATAATCGGTCAGACTTATAAGATACAATTAGCAGGAAGTTGCAGAATTTTTGATCTTGCACAAACAGAACGAAAGCGGATTGAAAGGAAACAATACTATATGATTACTCCCTTAAAAGAATTTGCAACAGACATCAGAATACAGGAAATGATTGAATTCAAAGCCCGCGGTTTCGGCCATACGGGTGGTTCACTTTCCGTTGCCGATTGTCTCGCTGCTCTCTACGGTGGGATTATGCGAATTGATCCGAAGAACCCCCAATGGGAAGACCGTGATCGATTGGTCCTGTCCAAAGGTCATGCAGGGCCGGCTCTTTATGCGACATTGGCACTAAAAGGCTATTTCCCGTTGGAAGAATTAAAGACTCTTAACCAAAACGGGACAAAACTTCCGAGCCACTGTGATCGTAATTTAACGGTCGGTGTCGATATGACCACCGGTTCTTTGGGGCAAGGTGCTTCGACAGCATGCGGAATGGCACTCGGCTTAAAACACTCGGGAAAAGATGCTCGTGTATATTTAATCCTCGGCGACGGTGAGTGTCAAGAGGGGCAGGTGTGGGAAATGGCTCTTTTTGCGGCCCATCATAAACTCAATAACCTGATCGCTTTCATCGATTATAACAAGCGCCAATTGGACGGTTATGTAAAGGATATCTGCGATTTGGGCGATCTTGTGGCAAAATTCAAGAGTTTTAATTGGTATACAACAATGATCAAAGGAGATGACCCTGATTTGATCCGGCAGACTGTTCTTGATGTTCAAAAGAATCAGGGAGATCGCCCGGGAATGATTGTTCTCGATACGATTAAAGGAGCAGGTGTCCCTCAAATCGAAAATATCCCATTAAATCATCATACGAATGTCACTCCCGAAGAAGCGGATGAAATAATTGCCCAGCTTGAAGAATTCAAGAGGAAAGGATAAGCTGTCATGTTTAAACTAATTTACAATGGTGAAAAAGAGAAAAAAGCCGGGAAAAAAGTTTTCGGCGAAACGATGCAGAAAATCGTGGAACAGGATCCGTTGGCGGTTTATCTTGATGGCGATATCATGAATTCAATCGGGACTTTAGGTCTGGAAAAGAAATTCCCGGATCAAGTTTTCGAATGCGGAATTCAAGAAGCCGATATGATGGGGATTGCGGGTGGGCTTTCCGCTGTAGGAAAGAAACCTTATGTGCATACCTTTGCGGCTTTTGCCGCACGTCGAGCATTCGATCAAGTCTTTATTTCAATCGCATACGCAAAAAATAACGTAAGAATAATCGGTTCGGATCCCGGCGTTACCTCAGCTTATAACGGGGGAACCCATATGCCTTTTGAGGATATTTGCCTTTATCGCGCGATTCCGCATTCAACGGTTCTTGAATTCACCGACAGCGCTATGCTTGCATCTCTTCTTCCGACATTAAAAGACAGACCCGGTTTAACTTACTGCCGCTTAAACCGGAAAGAAGGAACCGCTATTTATTCCGAAGATTCCACTTTTGAGCCCGGAAAAGCAAATTTGTTACGGGACGGAAAAGATGTGACGATCGTGGCTTGCGGTATGATGGTTGGTGAATCGTTGAAAGCAGCCGAAATACTGGAAAAAGAAGGGATTTCAGCCGCTGTAATTGATATGTTTACCATCAAACCGCTGGATGAAGAGATTATCAAAGAATTTGCCGGTAAGACTCATGCCTTCGTTACCGCTGAAAATGCAAATATCGTCGGTGGTTTGGGAGCTGCGGTTGCCGCCTTCCTCGCTGAAACCACTCCTTGCCCCGTTATCCGGGTCGGAGTAAAAGATGAGTTCGGGCAGGTCGGAACGCCGGAATATCTGGCTGAAGTCTATGGTTTAACTTCAAAAGAAATTATCGAAGCAGTGAAAAAAGCTGTTTCCATGAAATAAAAGGAAGAAAGAGGGTCACCGTATTTGCATGGATTGCGGTGATCCTTTTTTAATATCTATGGCTGATGTAACGATCAAAGATATCGCGGAGGCTACAGGAGTATCCTACGCTACGGTTTCCAGGACATTGAACTCCCGCAACGGAGTCAGTCCGAAAACTCGCGAAAAAGTCCTGCAAACCGCAAAGGAAATGGGATATAAACCCAATATCCATGCGCGCAGTCTGAAAACAAATCAAACACTTACCATAGCATTAATTGTTCCGGATATATCGAATCCGTTTTTTGCGGATATCGCGCTTTCGGTGAATAAGACCGCTTTTGCTAAAGGGTACAACACAATTTTATGCAGCACAAATTGGGATCCGGAGGTCGAGAGGCTCCAATTAATGCATATCCAAGAACAGCGTGTGGATGGCATTATTTTTAAACCGTGTGATCGTTGTACAGATCGATATATGGATATTCATATTCCGAAAGTAATGATCGCGAATTTGCTGAAAACGGAAGGATTGAGTTATATCGAAGTTGATAATATTTTAGGAGGGCAGAAAGCCGCGTCGCATTTAATTGCCTGCGGTTATCGAAAACCCGCTTTCTTGGGTGGGGAGATCGTTTCGAATTCAAATGCCGATCGCTTATTCGGTTTCCAATCGACTTTTCAGACGTTTGGCATTGAAATTCCGGATGAACGGATCCATTTCGGCCCTTTTACAATTGAAAACGGCTATCAATCCGCCAAACGACAGATAGAATTATCATCGTCTCCCACTCCGGATTGTTTCTTCTGCGGGAACGATCTGATCGCTCTCGGTGCCATGCAATATCTTGCCGAACAACGAATCAGAATCCCCGAAGATTTTGGTGTGGTCGGTTTTGATGACGTTTACTTTGCATCATTACCGCAAATCCAAATGACCACCATTGCTCAACCGAGAAATCAAATGGGGGTTCTTGCCGCAGAAATATTAATTCGTCATATCGAATCGGGGGATAACGAGGAAGAGCATATTTTACTTCAACCTGAACTTATCATTCGAAACAGCACCAGAAAACCGCTCCGATAGTAAAATCTATCACAAGAGGAACTTATGAATATTTCATTTGGCTTCGGACAGTCAACCGTTCAATTAAATATACCGGACAAGAATCTTCTTAAAGTTCTTGAGGCAAATCCCATTCAAATGATCGGAGATGAATCGGAAATTGTGCAAAAGGCATTACAAAATCCGATTCAATCTCGACGTCTGAATGAAATTGTTCGGAAAGGTGAAAAAATAGCAATTATCACAAGCGATATCACCCGCCCGATGCCGTCTGCTCGTGTACTGCCATTTGTATTAGACGAGTTGTCATCTGCAGGAATACCCCCGTCTGATATCGTCATTATTTTTGCGCTTGGGAATCATCGTTCTCATACGGAAGAAGAGAAAAAAATGCTCGTCGGAGAAGAGATATTCAAAAAATACGAATGTATCGATTCTGACGGACCGATGATTCGTTTGGGAATCACCGCGAATGGTACCCCGGTAGATATTTTTGAACGCGTCATCAAGGTCGACAAACGAATATGCCTTGGAAACATCGAATACCATTATTTTGCGGGCTATAGCGGCGGAGCAAAAGCGATCATGCCCGGTGTATCGACCCGTGAAGCGATACAGGCAAATCACAGACATATGACAGATCCGAATGCCATTGCCGGAAAAATTGAAAATAATCCTGTTCGGACCGATATCGAATCGGTTTTAAATTTTATTTCCGTCGATTTTATTGTAAATGTAATACTGGATGAACATAAGAAAATTGTCCGTTGTGTTGCCGGAGACGTTATTGCCGCTCATCGGCAGGGATGCCGATATTTGGATCAAATGTATAGCGTTGAAATCCCCGAGAAAGCGGATATCGTCCTCGTTTCTCCGGGCGGATATCCGAAAGATATCAACCTTTATCAAGCTCAAAAAGCGTTGGATAATGCAAAAAACGCTGTTCGAAACGGCGGATCAATTTTGTGGATCGCTTCCGCTAAAGAAGGTTTGGGAGAAAAAACTTTTGAAGAATGGATGTTACACCATAATAATCCTTCTGAAATGATCGATCACATTCAAAAAGAATTTGTTTTGGGAGGTCATAAAGCCGCCGCAATTGCGATGGTCATGCAAAAGGCGACCGTTATTCTTTATTCCGAACTGAATCCCGATCTAGTGCGAAAAATAAAATTGGAATCCACTCAAAATCCACAGGAAACCCTCGAACGACTTATAAATCAATATGGACAAAATGCATCGATTATCGCAATGCCTTACGGCGGTGCCACACTTCCCATTTTAGCTGATAAAAGGTGAATTATGAAATATTACGGAGCAATCGAAGCAGGCGGTACAAAATTTGTTTGTTCGATCTTGGCTGATCCCGATCATTATTTTGAAGAAGTTCGATTTCCTACGACGACACCCGAAGAGACGCTTGAGCGCACGGTTTCTTTTTTCAAGGAGCAACGAAATAAATATGAGCTCACCGCTATCGGAGTAAGCTGTTTCGGGCCTATTGATTTGAATCCCTCTTCGCCTACTTACGGCTATATCACAACCACGCCTAAGATAAAATGGAGATATACAAACATCGTCGGATTTCTGAAACAAGAATTAAATTTACCGGTCGGGTTTGATACCGACGTAAACGGCGCAGCACTCGCCGAATACAAATGGGGCAATCCGGAAAACATCCGCAACCTCGTTTATTACACAGTCGGAACCGGAGTGGGTGGAGGCGTTGTTATTGACGGAAAACCGGTTCATGGTTTGGTCCACCCCGAAGCCGGACATATTCTGATCCGTCAAAATCTTGAAAAAGATCCTTTTAAGGGTGATTGCCCTTATCATGGAAATTGTTTGGAAGGTCTATGTGCGGGACCGACAATTCAAGCCCGCTTTGGGATTCCCCCGCAAGACCTCCCCGAAGATCATCCTTTCTGGCCGATTTTGGCCAATTATCTGGCTCAAGCCTGTATCGCCCAAATTTATCAGATTTCCCCGCAAAAAATTGTTTTGGGCGGAGGTGTTATGGGACAGAAACAACTTTACCCGATGATTCGTAAAGAGGTCATTCGTTTACTGAACGGTTATATACAACATCCGATGATTCTTGAACATATTGATCAATACATTACTCCGCCTATTTTAGGAAATCGTGCCGGTGCTTGCGGTGCGATGGCATTAGCACAAATGTTGGAAAAACAATAATTTTTACTTACAAATAATAACCGGAATGGAAGTCACCGAAAGGACTTTTTCGATGGTACTTCCCGTAAAAAGTCTTTTGATATACGATCGGGAATAACCGCCCATGATAATCAAATCGGATTTTTTTCGATTCGCATTCTCAATAATCGCTTTGCCGGGTTCGTCCGAACTTGTGACATATTCCGCCTGAATGCCTTGCGCTTGATAATAATTTTCTACTTCCTGCCGGGTAACTGCCCGTCTCTGCTCATCACCGCCGGAAACGACAACCGTTATATGCCCGCCCGTGCTTTGCGCTAAGCCGGATGCGAAATACATGGCTTCACGAGATTTCGGGCTCTGTGAAAAAGCAAGTAAAATCTGTTGAATCTTCGAAGGAAACAGATCGGGAGTAACAAATATCGGTCCCGGAACACGCATAAAAATAGAATTCCAACCCGATCCCAACGACCGGTATCGTGAAGGCGAAGGTCTGTAATTCATTTTAAATAAGGAAATATCACTCCAAAAAGCCCGATCTGAAAGGTTCTTCAGTAAATTTCCCTTAAGCACAAAGAATTTTCCCTTGACATTTTCTTTTTCCAAAAGAGTTTGAATATCCTGTTCATATTTCCGGATCCACTCGGAATCGAGCATGGAAGGTCTTTTTACAACATGCACAATTCCCGCCCAGGCGTTGAATTGCTTACAAAAACAGACTGCACTCTGCAGATAATCAAAATCTTCAATCGGATCCCGCACGGATATCATCATACGTTGTATGGATAACGAAGAATCATCCTTTCGCAATTCCTTCCGCCAGTCTCCGGTCTTAATTCCCCAATCGGAAAGATCCGGTGAAAAAATCATAAAGAAAGCTTTCTTAAAACGATAGCCGATGCTTTTTTTCTGCTTTCCGTATTCTTCGTCCAATTTCCACGCCAAAGCGGTCATTCGTAATCCTTCGCCGTACTCTTCGGTTAAAGCAGCTTTATTATTTTCGATCCAGAGGTAGAGCTCGGTTTCCGTTTTCCCGGGGAATTCATCCATAATTTTCTGAGAACGAATAACTTCAATAACCGGCATATAGACTGTGCGATACCAATCCATCACAGCTTCATCCTTTGAAATATCTCTTTTATAATCCAATCCCATAAAATATCGATGAACAGCGATATGTTCCGCCAACTCGGGGTATTCACCGGGCAGGTACATTTCCAGGTTGGCTTCAGGAATAAGTTTTTCGATATTGGTCTGATCAAGAAAAGCTTGTTTTTCTGTTTTTACAATTATTTCATCGGGTGAATCGGTCGGTTTTAAGGGAACTTCGGTGTTGATGATCCGAACATTCGCATTAATATATTGCGCCCCATAGCTTTTCATCACCGAAATACGATGATGTCCATCCAAAACAAAATAAACTTCACCGATTTGATATACATCAATGGGCGGAACGCCTTCCATCGATTCATTCGCCAACCGAACGTTCACCCAACGGTTTTTATCGTAATCCATCTTGGGCAAAAACGTCCTTGTGAAATCATTATTTCGAGATACGGATCCCACAATCGCATCAATCGGGATATCTTTTTGTACAGGTAACGCGTTGACTGTCTTGGCTAAGCGTTTTCTGACTTCATCATAGTCGATTAAATTATAATTTTTCCGTTGCAGAAAACCGAGTGCTTGTTGCCAAATCGCTTGGTTTCTAGCCCGATCAAATTCTTTTTGTGCGTCTCGAATTCCGTACATTCATTTACCCGGTTAATAAGTTCATTGTTTCAACTGTATTTTACTTTGCTTTATTTGGGGAACTCATTGCAAATCGTTCAAAAAGGACAACAATGGAGTAAAGTGGAATGAATTTATGAATCAAATCAAAATCTACTGTCGGTTTGAGAGCAAGTCGTCAACTCAAACCCATATTTCATTAATAGGTTTTCATTCGTCAAAATTTCTTTAATGGAACCTTCTGCAACCACTTCTCCCTTGGATAAAATAATGGCGCGATCGCACAGTTCCCAAGCCAAATCGATATCATGCGTAGCGATCATTTTGGTATCACGAATTTCTTTTAACAGATTGATTACCGTTCTTCTTGAACGTGGATCAAGAAAAGAGGAGGGTTCATCAAATAGAATCGCCTGCGGTTCCATTGCCAAAACGGTAGCCAAGGCAGCCAACCTTTTTTCGCCACCGGATAATTTATAGGGAGCCTTTTTTAACAAACGAATAATTCCCAATCTTTCGGCTATATCTCGGATTTTTTTATTGATTTCTTCTTCGCTTTTTCCGTAATTTCTTAAACCGAAAGCGATATCCTCTTCAACAGTCGGCATAAATAATTGATCATCCGGATTTTGAAATACCAAGCCGATCTGAGAACGTATATCTTTTAGGGTCGGAGATGATAATTCAATATCATTCACAAGAATCTTTCCTTCAGAAATTTTTAAAAGCCCTAACATTGTATAAAATAGTGTTGTTTTCCCCGCACCGTTTTCTCCGAGGATCGCAATCGAATCTCCATCGTGAACTTTCAAATTAATCGCTCGGAGAGCGAATGTCCCGTCTTCATATTCAACCGATAAATTTTCTATAGTAACCATTAATTCCTTTTATTAAAGAAAGAGTCGACTTAAAACACCGGAAATATCCCATACTCTCAGACCAAAAATCAAACCGATCATTCCCATTCCGATTAAAATGTCAACCGGTTTGAGAGAATTCGATGAACTTATATTTGAAATATTGCCATATCCGCGACATTTCATCGCAAAAGCCACTCGTGCGGCTCGATCATAACTTCGCAGAAGGATTTGTCCGATAAAACTGCCGATGTGTTTCAACTCGATTCTCTGCTTCCCGCAAGATCGTAACAAATAAGCGGTTTCCATGACAGATACTTCGTCCACCACCAAAGTTATATAACGATAGCTCAACATGATTTGGGTGATAATCAATTCCGGTATTTTGATGCTTCTCAACAAATCGGTAAGCGACTTCATGGGTGTCGTGGTCAATAAAATCAATACGGCACTCACGGTCAAAAAAGTTTTCAGAATTAGGGTAATAAAAGAGACTGCGCCATATGTAATCGGCAGCGAATCCATAAAAAAAGCAATTCTTCGATCAAACCAAAGGTTAGAAAGCCCGGCAAAAATTACAAAAGGAAATACTGGCAAAATCCGCTGAAAAATAAATCGAAAGGGTATTTCCGCCAAAGAGATCGCCACTGCGGGGAAAAGAATAAAAGGAGCCAGACGATCAAATTGATAAGGTGATACGGAAAGAACAGTGATTAAATAAAAAACCAAAACAACACTTTTTACATAGGGATGTAATTTATGAATAACCGTGTTTCCGTTTGCCAACTGTTCGATACGAACAATTTCACTTTTTTTCTCATTAAAACGATTAATAAGTTCTCCTCAATCTTGATCCAAAGAGATTTAAAAAAATCTATCCGATATTATTCGATATTACTTTCTCTTTTTCGCTTTTTCAGCTTTGAAATGAGCCAACCGCTTACGCCGGCGATGACAAATACCAACCCGCTTCCCAAAAATCCGGCTACGGTCGTTCCGTTTATATTCCCCAAAGTTTTACCTCCCTTGAAATTGTAATCAGGTAAAACGGAATGTTGATGTTGAATTTCCGCACTTTTATTAGGAAGTGAATCTTCTTCGTTGAATTCCGTAGAATCTGTTATTTGAGCGATTGACCACTCCAATCCATCGGGGTTAGTTGAGGCATGAAGAGAGAAAAAGCCGGCGGTCAAAATCGTTACAATCGAAAAGCTGGCTAAAATGAGGCGCAGCGGTACTTTATTCGGCTGCTCCTCATTTTTCAGAAAATGTAAAATCTCGGGACGAACTTTAAAGACATAAATTAAAACGGAAGCGGTAATGACACCCTCGACAAGACCGATGGGAAGATGAATGGGTAACATCAACAACAAAAATTCTCTGAACGGCAAAGCTGTAATTCCGGATAACAATGTCTCAACCACGACGCAAAACGCACCCGCTTCCAAATTGACTGTTGAAGAAATGACCGAAGCAAGAAAGAAATTCCTCGTTGTATGTCCTCTTTTTATGATCGGTTGAAATATCAAAGGGTATATCAAAAAGCACGGAATAACACCCATATTAAAAATATTACATCCTAAAGCGATTAAACCACCGTCGGCAAAAAATAAAGCCTGAATCAACAGAACTACAGAAAGAGTCAGGAATGCGGGGAAAGGTCCCAAAACAGCCGCTAAAAGAATTCCTCCACCAATATGCCCGCTTGATCCGGTACCCGGAATAGCAAAGTTAACCATTTGTGCAGCAAAGACAAAGGCTCCCATCACACCCATAAGCGGGGCTGTTTTTTCTTCCGAATCCGATTCTTTGATCTTTTTAACCGAATAAGCGATTGCCCCGGCACTGCCGGCCCACATCATTCCACCGACAGCCGGATTAATCAAAGCATCCGTCATATGCATCGCAATTCCTCCGAATTAAATAAAAATACCATTTGCGGTTTCACAGTGCTTCAAGCCTGTGTTCTTCCTTCATGGCATTTTAAGAAAATCAAAACATGACGATGTCTTCATGACATCGTTGGACTTATCTTATCGAATACTTAACGTTTTGTCAATTTATTTTTCATTTTTATAATTCAATACCGTTTGCACAGCTTGATTAATCGCTTCGCCGAGTGTCAAATCATGCATCCCGGCGACGATAATCTTGCATTTATTACTTGGAATTAATATTTTTTCGGCTTTACTTTTCCCGACCGCAACGGCAATCGCGGGCGTGATCTCTCCCAATAAGGAATTTGCCGCGATAATCCCCATCGGACCGATCAAAATATCCGCATCTTCACACGCGACCAAAATAGGGTTTTCACCGGTTGCGGCAAAATCCGCACCGGCTTTTAACATTGTCGACGTCGCAATACTATTCGTTCCGATTGCGATAATCGGATCCGAAAATGAATTCTTTTTTAATTGTTCGATAATTGTTTTCCCGATACTGCCGCCCTGCCCGTCAATCACCACAATTTTCATCGATCATTTCCTTTCCGTCTATTATTACGGACCATTTGAACAAAAAGCAGGCTTGTCTTCTTGAATACAGGCCTGCTTTTATTCGTCAACTTTTATAAAATTACTTTCTTGACTTTAAGAACTCGTCCGCTGCATTTCCAAACACATGATGCAAGAGTAAGTCCTTTTTGCTCTTGATATACGGCAAATTGACTTCATCTTCCAAAACCGGCATCAGATAAGAAGCGGGACGATATTTCTTAACTTCAACATCATCTCCCAAAATCTTCTTTCTGAATTCCTCGTCAATCGGACCCGGCGTTTTTCCGAATTCGCCTCTTAAGATCATTTTGAACTCATTGGAAACAAATGCATACCTCTCTCCAGCGAGAACATTGAATGCGGCTTGAGATCCGACAATCTGGCTGGTGGGCGTAACCAAAGGAACATAACCGACATCCTTTCGAACTTTCGGAAACTCTTCCATAACAGCGTCCATCATGTCTCCCGTAACACCCATTTCTTTCATTTGGCTCTGCAAATTTGAAATCATACCGCCCGGTATCTGGGTAATAAAAACTTTATCATCATAACCTGGATAATCCAAATCCGCCAAAATTTCTCTGCTTACCGCAATAGCGGTATCCAAATCTTCCGGAGTCTTCATTATGGCTTCAACCATTTTATCGACCTTATCCACCGGAACATCATCAAAGTAAACCGGTTTTCTTCTCGATTTGCCAAAAGAAGGGATAGATCCTTTCAATTCTTCAAAAATAACTCGCAATACATCTTGAGCCTTTGAAATCGCATCTTTATCCAAGTCATGTTCAAAACCCATTCGTTCGGCAACAACCGCCATCACTTCAATCGGCGAATGGGAGGGACCACCCGCAAACGGGGAAATACAGGTATCAAATTGATCAAGTCCGTATTTCATTCCCAAAGCAAGGTTAACCAGCGCAACACCGGTGGTTGTATGTGTATGCAGAACAATCGGAACATTAATTTCTTTCCTTAAAGCCGGGAACAACACGACGGCATCCTTCGGATGGAGTAAACCAGCCATATCTTTAATAGCAATTCGATCGACCCCTTCTTCCAGAAGACGCTTTCCGTAATCAACGAAATACTGAGTGGTATGAATCGGGCTTGTCGTATAGCACATCGCCGCTTCGACTTTTCCGCCGTATGCTTTGGTCGCAAGAATTGCCATCCAAAGATTTCGAACATCATTCATCGCATCAAAAATTCGCATATTCTTACTACCGCTTTCGATACTTTGTCGAATGAATGCGGCTAATAAATCATCCGGATAAGGACTATACGCAAATAAGTTTTGGCCGCGGAGAAGAGATTGAATTTTATCCCCTCCACCCATTTCATCACGAAATCGTTCAAGTCGTTCCCACGGGTCATCTTTGGTGAATCGAATTGCCGAATCTAAGGTCGCCCCACCCCAAAGTTCGAACATGTTATATCCCGCATTTTTTATGATGGGAAGGACACGCATAGCCTGTTCGGTTGTCATACGAGTCGCCGCGCAACTTTGATGCCCGTCACGCAACGTTAAATCATTAAAAAGAACTTTTTTTGTCATTATGCTTTTTCTCCGTTGTTTATTTTTTTCTTTTCTATATTTATTGATCTCTTATATTATTTATTTACTAAAATTATCATATTATCTGTATGGTAAAAAAAACTAATCCGTATAATTCTATCATATATCCTTGGGAATAGTTGGGCTCTTTCCGTTCTTTCTTGAAAGAATATAGATAGAAATTCGATCTTTTAGAAATGTTGATTGAAAGAGTTTTTATTTATAATATCTCCTACGGGTCCGGATCGAAATCAAAGAAACAAACCATTCAAATCATACGGAGGGATAATTCTTAAATCAATAAATTATTGTTCATTAAATCTGCTTGACACCTAATTCTTAAAGTCAATATAATAATAATAATTGTTCGATTCTTTATATTCTTTAAAGAATATATGGAGGAGATCTTTTATGGGTTTCTGACAAATGAAAATTTATAACTTCCCATTTCTTTTTTTACGAGTATTATCAATAAGAGAACATAATTCAGACCATGTTAAACACAAATCGGAGGATATGGAATGAAAAAACAAATAGATCTGCAACAATTTCCGGCTGGAAATCTACCCGCACGTATTTTAATGGGTCCGGGACCGAGTATGGTCGATCCGCGAGTATATCAGGCAATGGCAGCCCCTTTAGTCGGCCATTTAGACCCTGAATTTGTTCATTTGATGGATCGAACTCAGGAATTGCTTCGATATACTTTCCGTACGGAAAACAAATTAACGATTCCGGTATCTGGAACCGGGAGTGCCGCAATGGAAGCTTCCATCGCCAACTCGGTTGAACCGGGAACGCCGGTTTTGATTTGCATCAACGGTTATTTCGGTGAGCGGCTCGCCGATATGGCGAAAAGATATGGTGGAGATGTTTCAACGATTCATCGCCCGTGGGGTGAAGTTTTTACCCCTTCCGAAATCGAACAGGCTCTACGGGAGAAGCCGGCAAAAGTCGTTGCGATTGTCCATGCGGAAACTTCAACCGGCGCGGAACAACCGCTGGATGAAATTGCCAAAATCGTCCATAATCAAGGAGCGATTCTGATCGTTGACGCAGTTACATCCCTCGGAGGTGTACCGTTGAGTGTGGACGAAATCGGAATCGATATTTGTTACAGCGGAACTCAAAAATGCATCAGTGCACCTCCCGGATTGGGACCGATAACTTTCAATGAAAGAGCTTTGAATTTAATGCAATCCAGAAAAGCACCGGTGACCAGCTGGTATCTGGATATGTCACTTGTTCAAGCTTATTGGGGTCCTAACCGAACCTATCACCACACCGCACCTATTACTATGAATTATGCGTTATATGAGGCACTTCGGATTATCGCGGAAGAGGGAATTGAAAATCGCTGGGCACGTCATCGGGCAAATTCGGAAATGTTTTGGGAAGGTTTAGAGGATTTGAACCTAAAGTGTTTTATTCCGAAAGAACACCGTCTCACATCTCTTTGCACGATTCAGATTCCTGAAGGGGTGGATGATGCCGCGGTTCGAAAATCACTTCTGGAGGATTACAACATCGAAATTTCCGGTGGATTGGGCAGCCTGAAAGGTAAGATCTGGCGGGTCGGCTTAATGGGATATACCTCAAGGAAAGAGAATATATTGCTGCTTTTGGCTGCATTGAAGAAAATACTTTACAAGTAATTTATCTCATTTGAAATTTTAACAAAAAATAAAGGAAGTGCATCTTAGTCTGATTTCGATGCACCTCCTTCTTTTATTCAAATTTTTGTAGAATCGTCCCCGAAAGAGAAAAGATTACAGGAATCCCCAATCCATATCCGCTCCTTCTTCCATCATTTCGGGATCCCACGGATCAAAGCGTAAATCCACATAAACATCTATTTTCAAAGCCTCCATTGCTGCCATTCGCACTTGTTCGATCATATGTCCTCCGTAAGGGCAGAAAGGAGTCGTTAAAATCATTGTGATGACAGCACGGTTTTCTTCTTTAACGACATCACGGATTAATCCCAAATCAATCACACTGTATCCCAATTCGGGGTCGTGAACATTCCTTAATGATTCTTTCAATAATTCCGCTTCCTTTGGATCCGTTTTTTCCAACTGCCAGGAAGCTTTTCCTTGCATGATTGTTTCTTCACTCATATTGATTTCCCTTTCTTGTGCTTTTTTCCTCATCGGTCATTTTCGGGTATCTGTCAGCACCCCCATCTCAATTAATGCCCGGCGAACAGCTTCTTCCCCTTTCGGTTTTATGAATACGGTATTGGCATTCAGCTGTTGTTGAATCCATTGTGAAGTGTCTTTTGAATTTAATAAGCTGGCTATCCAATCAGGATTGGTTACGGTTAATACAGTCGCTTGAAACATGGTCGCTTGTGTATCCATTCGATCCCATTGCTCAACGGCATTCAACAAGGCTTCCGGTAAGGCTTTCTCACCGGACCTTTTCAACATAGCGATAAATGAAGGTACGGATAATCCGTTTTCTTTAGCATGAAGCAATGATTCGGGGGTAATTCGGAAGATCCACCGATCCGATTGAATTTTTTCCCATTCGCAGAATCTTGCGATATGGTAACGCAATATCCGCGGTACATTCGGATTTACCGAAATTCTCCCGTCTATGGTGACTTTGGGCGGTACTTTTTCAAGATTCGCTTTTCGGTAATTGTCTTTTGGGACTTTCTTCCCCAAGGATTCAGCCAAACATCTTTCACCGATCCTGCTGACCCTAAAAGCACTGATCGGTAGAAAACCATCCGGCTTTTCCGGATTTTCACTTTTGGGGGCATTTGAAGCTATATCCACAATTCCCAACCAATGAAGCGGTCCCGAAAGCAAATATCGGAGGTAGATTCCTTCGACATTTTCCCATTCTTTATATTGATTTTTCTCGCGATTACGAATCAACCACGCCGTGGAATCATTTTGATTTCGCAAAAAATCAGGCGAATCCTGTTTTACTGCGGAAAGAAAACCCGAAAAGCTCCACCAACCGTTGCCATGAATCCGATTAAGAAATTGCATTACATTTGTTCGTAGTTTACTCGGATTGTGAGCAAATAATTCATCGACAGCCAATTCCTTAATCCATAGCAATTCATCCATTTCCTCGGTCTGCTGCCAGGCTCGGATGAGTTGAAGCAAAGCACTAAGTCGATCTATCATTAAAAAAGATTGACCTGTTTCCGCTATCGGCATAAAAGATTGGTCCAATATACCGGCGATTTGCAGTAGATTAACCGTAAATCGAGTTTTTTTCTCCCCGTAAACCGGATAAAACAACGAAAACTCATGCCCAGTACGCAATGAAGCTAAGATCAAACAACTGAGATCCAAGACGGAATCATTTCCCGCATAAATTTGAACAACTTCCCGCGGAGCAGCCGGACGAATAATTAAATCAGGTGAATTTGATTCTTCAATAGGCAGGTTTTTCAGTTCTTGGCGGAATTTGTCATAAAGCTCATCCGGTAAATAGACATATTCTCTCATTCCTTCCGGGGTATCAAAAAAGCTTTTTTGTATCAATCCTCGATACCAAAGCCACTGCACCGGATTTTGCGGAGATTTCCATGGTTCTTCACGAATAAATCGTGCTTCACCCATTACTTCTATCTCGCCGAATAACCGAAAAAAAGGTCCCGATTGAATCTTTCCGTTGTTTATTACTAATTTTTCAATCGCAGGTCTGACGGACTCCGGGAGATCTTTCCTTAAAGAGCTTGAATCGATTGATTGAATAATTTTTCGCGCAAGGATTTCCTCGATTGGTTCCGCTGACTCAGCAGACGCGGATAGATTCCAACTCGCAGCAATCGCATTTAGAATATAAGGCTCGTGAAGAGATAGACTTTTTTTCAGATCAGGCATTATTCATCGCTATCCTTTTTGTCAATCGACGCCGCTTCCCACGTTTGGACCTTGCTGGAAATTACCGCCGTGACCCATTGTGCGGATAAATAATCCTCTTTTTTCTCCCCGATTACAATTAAATCTTGCGGATCCGGGATCGGCTGATCAAAATCTTCTTTTACAACCGGAAGAGAAATTACCGATACTTTCCCATTAAGTAACATCCAGACCAGACGATCATAATCGGCATTCACTTTTATACTCGAATTTCCCCCCGAGTCACCGGTATGGGCGGTATAAATACGCGGATAAACAGCTCTTCCCTCAAGAATCTCAAGCTGTCCGTTTTGGATCTTTTGCGATAATTGGTTTTGGATGGCGAGGTTTTTATTTTCGGGAGTCATTTCGATCCATCGATTCAATATTTCCTCGGATGACGATGACGAATTAAACCGCCTTGGAATAACCGAATCACAGAGCGGCAAAGCCAACCCCAACAGAATAATTATAAAAGAAAGGCATATTGACAGCGACCGTTTCGGGAACCCATCCGTTATCGCAATCTGTGTAAAAGCAGGCTGATCCGCCATTTCCCAAATATAAATGAAAGGAAATCGCATCACCGCAACGCACCCAATCGCGAAATAAATGAGTGTCACCCAGTCTACCGGTAAAATAAAACGAAAACCTGAGGTCATTGCGAAAGCGGTTCCCAAAGAGTAAGTGAGGTGCAGCAGAAACGGAATGGCACCGGCCCAAGAAGTACGTCTAATCGCACTTCCAAATCCGATGCTGAGGATAATAATATAAACAAAAAGCGATAACTTATTCTGTTTGAGAACATTTTCCGAATTTTCCCGATACCAGAAAACAGATCGATCATGAAACCATTGTTGAGAATCGATTACGGGTTCCGTTCTGACCGGAAGAATCAATAATGAAGAAAGTTCGTTGTTGATAAAATGAGCCGTAGAAGACTGAAGAATAGGAAGCGGATGGTTTAGGATTAATTCGATGACATTATGAGAAATTCCGATATCCGAATATTCGCCTGACTGATCTGCGTTCGCAGCATGAGCGTAAAGTGAATAAAGATAATTTACTTCGGAGTTGCTTTCGCCGGCTGTCGGATTCGGGTGAATTTGATTCCAAACGTTCCACGGCAAAATAATGATTAATACCGAAACCGCAAATATTCCGAACGATTTAATAGTGTGCAAATTCAAGCGCTTTTCAATGGAATAACGAATCAGGAGAAAGAGCAATACAACCGGAATAAAAACCGCGGATTGTGTTCTGATTTGGACGGCAATTCCGCATAAGCCGCCCGAAATGATTGCAAACAGAGATTGTCGTTTTTTATCTGCCTGGTACCAATGAATCAATGCAACCATCAGCCAACTCACAATCAATGCAGTCGGGAGATCAGACATCATCAGACGACTGTTCGAAACTTGTACAATAGGGGTCAGTTCAATGCTGTAAACTTCCCGCAGGATGACCCACCAAGCCGCCAGGATGCCGCTTAACGGAAAATGAAGCAAAGTACCGATCTGATAAACCGCTACAGGGAATAAAGCTAATACGATTATCTGTAAATTCGTCACAGAAAGGTAGTTATTACCCGCAATGGCGTGCAAGAGTGCTAAGAACGCGGCATAAAACGGCCGCACCACACCCATTCCATTCCGAAATCCATCACCGATCAGAATACTCTGTGCGAACATATCATAATATTCCGCATCAGAAGAGGGATAAAAATTGTAATTTGGCGGTCTTAACGCCGGTAAAAAATAACTTCTTCCTTCAAAAGGTGTTCTGATCCAGACAATGGAAGCGACCAGCCAGATGATCAACCCTGTCAATCGGATAAAGTTTTTTTGACCTTTTTCGGATATCGCCTTTTTTTTCAAGAATCGACTTTGCAAAAAAGTGATCAATCCGATTATCGGGAAAAGAATCAACAAAGGGAAAATCAAATGCCCTTCCAGGATTGAGACTCCCTGTCGATAAAATGTTCCTGAAATGATATGGAGTCCCAATCCGGTTTTTAAAGCAAACACAATCAGAAAAATGAGCAGAATTCCGCAAGTTACTGCCCAGATCAACGTTTTTCGATTCCGATTCAGCCTGCTCTTAATATCTTCTTTCGAAGAAAAAAACCATACAAAGAAAATCGATTCGACAGAAAACAAACCGCCCCAAACTAAAGCCGGAATTAACCTTGTAAATAAAGATTTCGAAAAAGCCGTGATTCCGAAAGGAGGTCGCAGAAATATCCATGCTAAAACTACGATATATCCTGAGAGTAAACCAACCAAACCGACAACCTGATATCTGCGGTTATCTTTTACGCTATCTGAAGCATCTTGCTCGGTCAAAGCATTCTTGGCGAATCGCAGGCAAAGACCGATAAGAAAAAGTAATCCCAAAACCAGTCCGATTCTGAGCGGCGAGAGACCGAACAGAACTGCACTTTCCGCTTCGGATGCGGTTTGAAATATCATCACGACGGATGCTATTCCCTCAAATGCGTTTACCAGCCAGAACCAGAACCATTTTTTTGACACATTCATATTATAAAATGGGTGAGGTTCTTCATCAACCTTGAGCAAAATGGGAATCATCTCTCCGGTTTATAAAGAAAAATTTGAGAGATATTTATGAAGTCTTAAACGGCTGAAACGGATTTTTATCCGATTGAAATGATTCTCAAAAAACATGTGAAATCTTTTCTCTCGCCTACCTCCCCGTCCGGCTTGCCATAAGTCAAATTCCTCTTCGAAAATTGATGAGCGATTCAATATAGTTCTTTTTACAGATCATCCTTGACCGCAAACCGAATTGTTTTTTTCAAAGGACCTCGAGAGGGAAGCCCTCTCGCCTACCTCCCCGTCCGGTTTGCCATAAGTCAAATTCCTCTTCGAAAATTGATGAGCGATTCAATATATTTCTTTTTACAGATCATCCTTGACCGCAATCCGAATTGTTTTTTTAAAAGGACCTCGAGAGGGAAGCCCTCTCGCCTACCTCCCCGTCCGGTTTGCCATAAGTCAAATTCCTCTTCGAAAATTGATGAGCGATTCAATATATTTCTTTTTACAGATCATCCTTGACCGCAATCCGAATTGTTTTTTAAAAGGACCTCGAGAGGGAAGCCCTCTCGCCTACCTCCCCGTCCGGCTTGCCATAAGTCAAATTCCTCTTCGAAAATTGATGAGCGATTCAATATATTTCTTTTTACAGATCATCCTTGACCGCAATCCGAATTGTTTTTTTCAAAGGACCTCGAGAGGGAAGCCCTCTCGCCTGCCTCCCCGTCCGGCTTGCCGAAAATCAATTCCTCTTCGAAAATTGATGAGCGATTCAATATAGTTCTTTTTACAGATCATCCTTGACCGCAATCCGAATTGTTTTTTTCAAAGGACCTCGAGAGGGAAGCCCTCTCGCCTACCTCCCCTTCCGGCTTGCCATAAGTCAAATTCCTCTTCGAAAATTGATGAGCGATTCAATATATTTCTTTTTACAGATCATCCTTGACCGCAATCCGAATTGTTTTTTTCAAAGGACCTCGAGAGGGAAGCCCTCTCGTCTGCCTCCCCGTCCGGCTTGCCATAAGTCAACTTCCTCTTCGAAAATTGATGAGCGAAACTTGAACGGTCTTATAATTAGCGGGATGAAAAAAGCAACCTATTTTTCTTACTTATTGTTCCTTCCTTTTTTTCTATTAACAATCGTCCAAAATCAAGTCTTCGCAAACTCGGTAATTGAGGAAAAGCCGGCAAAAATCGTTTATGCTCTGGCAGCTCCGTTTACCACAATTACCGATAATATCTCATTGCGAGATTTCTCGGATTTCTGGTCTGGGACTTCGGCTTCCCAACCGGAAACAATACCTGGAAAACTTCTGATCGTCACATCCGACCCCGAAAGATTTAGAACTCTTTTCGGCGAAGGGGATAAAAATCAGATCGAATTCGTCACGGATATCCATGCCGCTTTCGCTCAATCGATAAATAACGGGAATTGGCTTATCGTCCCTTTCGAACAGCTGGATGCGAGATTCAAAGTCATATCAATTGATGAGCAGAATCCCCTTCATAAAGATTTCAACGACAATTTATGGCCGCTGACGATTCGAATCAACGGGAATGAGAATATGACCGAACAAGATTGGGCAGCTGTTCAACCGCTCAATCGCGATCCATCGAAACTCACGACAATGATTTTAACCGGTGTCACCGCATTGGTTCGCGGTACCGCTGCTTATATGGATGTCTGGGGTCCCGAATATCCGGCTTCGAATATCGGCGATACGCTGCGCGAAGCAGATATCCTTCATGTCAACAATGAAGTTCCGTTCGCAAAAGTTTGTCAGCAAACCGAATCCGAACTGGCAAGACTGGTTTTCTGCAGCAAAACATCAGCTTTGGAATTGCTGAAATCAATTGGAACAGATGTCGTTGAATTGGATGGAGATCATTTCCAAGATTATGGTGATGATGCAGTCTACTATACATTAAAGTTATACAAAGATGCAAACATTCCCTACTATGGCGGAGGAGCCAATCTAAAAGAAGCACAAAAGCCCCTAATTGTTGAGGACCATGGGAATAAGTTTGCTTTTATTGGCTGCAACGGCAAGGAAATAGGCTATGCGGTAGCATCGGATACTCGTCCGGGAGCTGCCCATTGTGATATTCCCTTAATAGTTTCTCAAATCAAAGAGCTAAAAGCCTCCGGTATTCTTCCGATCGTCACTTTTCAACATATTGAACTGTACAAAATCTACCCCAATGAGGACATGGCCGCGGATTTTAAAGCCGTCGCCGATGCCGGTGCGGTTATCGTCAGCGGCAGTCAATCCCACATTCCGATGGCTTTCGACATTTCAAAAGACTCGTTCATCCATTACGGACTCGGAAATTTATTCTTTGATCAGGCATTCTTCCTTCCGGAAACCAGCGAAGCTACAATGGACAGACATGTTTTTTATAACGGAAAACATATTAGTACGGAAATATTAACGATTAAATTTACAAATAACGCATTAAATCGGTTTATGACCGAATCCGAAAGAACCGCAGTCCTGAATCGCATTTTTGCGGAAAGTCATATAGAATTAGATCAGGATGAACGATAAGATTGATTACGAACCCGTTTCGAATGACAAAGCTCATTTGAAAAATGTCGCGGAATGGGAAGCATCAAAAGTTATAACCCCGGAAATTATGGAAACCGCTCGGAAAATATTGCTTCGGGTCATTGACGGCGCGGATGTTTTCAAGACGATTCGAGCAAATCCTGTGCCGAAACACGGAAATATTTCCAAAGATGCTTTGGTAAAAGCCTATCGAGAAATGGTGGCAAACGGAGAAATTCAGGAAGATCCGCACTTACTCGCTAAAATCCGAATGAAACCGAACCGCACTCTGAGCGGCGTCTCCACTGTGACCGTATTAACCCGACCCTTCCCGTGTCCGGGAAACTGCATTTTTTGTCCCAATGACGCAAGAATGCCCAAGAGTTATCTTCCGGATGAACCGGGAGCTGCCAGGGCATTTCAGAACCATTTCGATCCTTTCGCACAGGTCCGATCCCGGTTGGACACCTATCAGGCGCTTGGCCATCCGACCGACAAAGTCGAATTATTAATCTTAGGCGGTTCTTGGACCAGTTATCCCGAAGATTACCAAGCTTGGTTTGTTCAACGGTGTTTAGACGCCATGAACGAAAGCGACTCGGAAAGTCTTCTGATCGCCCAGCAGCAAAATGAAACGGCAGCTCACCGAAATGTCGGATTGGTCGTTGAAACCAGACCTGATGAAATTACCGAATCGAATTTAAAATATCTGCGAAAATTGGGAGTGACAAAAATTCAAATCGGGATTCAAAGTCTTGATGATGAAATTCTCAATTTGAACCGCCGAGGTCATACCGTTCAACAGGCATTGGAGGCGAGTAAACTTTGCCGTGCTGCCGGCTTTAAACTGGTAATGCATTGGATGCCGAACCTTTTGGGAAGTACCCCTCAATCTGATCGAGAAGATTTTATGAGATTATGGGTTGAAGCAGACCAAGGTCTCGGATTTTGTCCCGACGAGCTGAAAATTTATCCCACACAACTGGTGGAGAATTCGGATTTATATGAGGTATGGCAGGCGGGAAAATATCTTCCGTATGATACAGAAACGTTGATCGATTTGATCGCCGGAATTAAACCCTTTATTCCTCCCTATTGCCGGGTAAATCGAATTATCCGTGATATCCCTTCTCATCATATTGTCGCAGGGAATACCCGTTCAAGTCTGCGAATGGATATTCACCAGAGAATGGCTGAAAACGGGACCCGATGCAACTGCATCCGTTGCCGAGAAATCAGAGACCAAGCAGTGGATCCGACGACTCTTAAATTAGTCGATTATTCTTATCATGCCGCAGAAGCGGAAGAACATTTTTTGCAATTTGTGACACCCGAGGATAAGATTGCCGGATATCTGCGTCTTTCACTTCCTACCCGGTCTTCGCCAAATTTGGATATTGCCGATCTGAACGAAGCCGCAATCATCCGCGAAATTCATGTTTACGGACAGGAATTACCGGTTGGAATAGAGTTGAAAGGTGCGGCACAACATGCCGGATTAGGGAAAAAACTCATTAATAAAGCCATTCAAATCGCAAAAAACAACAACTTCAAGAAACTCGCCGTCATTTCGGCAATCGGAACGCGAAAATATTACGAATCCAGAGGTTTTTCCCGCGGAGAATATTATATGGTTATGGATCTAACTAACAAATAAATTTGAGGTTCAAATCCAAATAATCGATATCATTAAAGTGGAAAAATGGAATTTTCAGAGAAATGTTTTTGTAAAGGTTTTTAGCGATTATTATTGATAAGGAAATTTTTTTTATCATCAACAATCTTTCAATAATTGTAAAAAAATAGGCAATCGTGAAAAATTGAAAGGAGCTTACCATGAAGAAAAATCTATTGATTGTTTTCTTTCTGTTGATCTTTTTAGAAGTGACCGCGGTTTATGCCGAAAATCCTCGGGTGCAATGCGGAAACGGGACGGTGACGATAAAAATGTCAGTTCCATCCACCAATGTACGTTGTTTAACCGTTATGAATAGTGAAAAGGCAGCCGAAGGGAAATCATTGAGCGAAGCAAGAATCTCGAGCGCAGCCGTTGTGATCGATGATTACAAAGTCGAAGGAAAATTCTCACCGGAAGTTACTGCTTTTTCGATGAACGGATTATCCAATGTGAATTCCGAAATTTATCAAAAAGCAGTGGATTTGACAACCATGATCAATAAAATTAACGGGGGAGAAGGAATCAATGCGGTTACAGCACCGATCCCGTTCCTTCCATATCAAGATAAAACCCAATTATTTGTGGCGATGCCGGAAATAATAAATTTCATATCGGGAACGGCAATCCGTTTTATTACCGCTTACGGAGACAGCGGAGCGATGGTTGACAATGGTAATTTGTTATATACGGTTCAGGGAATCTCTCAAGACGGAAAATATTATTTAAGTATCACCATCCCGATCAGTAACAGTCAAATTGCAAGTCCGATTAATCCGGCGGGGTTTGATTGGAATTCTCTTCCTCCGGAGAGTTGGAAACCTTCTCTGACGGAACTGGATGAGATGGCAAAAAGTGTTTCGCTGCAATGATCATTAATCGATAGCGTGAAGTCTGTCCGGAATTCCCCCGCTAAATTATTTCTGTATTTGTTTGCAATCGTCCTGTCTTCCGGTGCGATCGCAAGAGGAATCGATACAGATTGGGGAGCTGTTTTAATTCACAAAGTCCCGGTTGAGATTACGGAATATCAGTTTGCGGAAGGGAAAATCTACCGACCGATTACCGCTCAATCATTGAATGAACGCCCAGCCATTCTCTTGATCAATGCGCTAAATCCGGATAATGAAGCACTTTCTTCGCTGGCTTCTGAGCTGGCACGACGCGGATTTGTCGCTTTATCTATCGATTTGTCAATTCAGGGGGATTCTGTCGAATCAACCCGGAATAACTTGATGGAAATTCTCTCAGCCGGATTCCAATTTTTAGAATCCCAATCTTTCGTTTTGAAAGATTATATCGGTCTTGCGGCTTATTCGATCCCGACATTAGATCAACCGGCCGAAAAATTCATCCAAGAGAATTTCCGATCGGTTGTATTTATCGCATCCGCACCGAATTTATTATCGGATTATCAAAATGTTGAAAACAAACCATATTTTCTTCGAATTAATTCACCCTTTGATGAATATCAAAATTATCAGATCGATCAAACCGCATCTCCGGATGAGCAATTTTTTGCCATTCATCCTTTTGCTCCGATTGATTCAAAGGTTATCTCCCAAACACTCAATCGGTTCCATCAAACATTAAAAATATCAAATGACTCACCCCTTTGGTTTGATGCCGGTAAACAATTAAGTACCTTACGCGAAATTTCATTATCGGTCGGATTCGTCGCACTTCTATTAACACTCATCCCATTAAGTCAAATGATCGGCAAAAAACATCTTCTCGAAATGCCCTCAGAATACTCAAAAAAAGATATAAATCCGAAACCGTTTTCTTTTTCACGGCAAATCGGCGGCTCCTTCTGCGGTTTTTTATTACTTCTTATCACATATTGGATTTTCCTCCGATTTTCTCAAAGAGCAGAGGATCAGCTGAATGTCTCTGACGGGATCGTAATATGGGCGGGGACCGCTTCGTTTATAATGCTCGTTTCCGGATTCTTTTCAAAAAAAGGGACTTTGAGGAAGCAACAGTTAAAATTTGTCGACTTATTCCTCTCTTTCATCCGGGGAATTGTGATATGTCTGATCCTCTATGGTATCGTTTGGATATTTTCGAGAGTTTTCATGATTGAATTCAGATTTATAGTTCCGGGCTTACGCCCTTTTTCGGATATTAATAAAACGCGCCTGAGCCTATACTCTCTTTTCTTTTGTCTATTTTTTTGGTTACACGCAACATGGCCAAAACAAAAAAACTTCTTGTTTGATAATTTCATTCCCATTGGAGCTTTTCTGCTTTTCCTCGCCGTTCAATTTTTCCCTGTTTTATTTGGAGGCACTCCGGGCTTGGAGTTCTTGACCCGACAGTTTTCTGCTGTAGCCGGGTTGCCCTCTGTCACAACCGATTCTTTCTTCACACTTTGTTTGGGTGCGATAACAGATACCGTTATGTACAGTTTTATCATTTTTAGTTTATTATTGATTATACAGAATCGGATGAAACGATCAATTAACAATAATATTATCTCAGCTATAATATGCGGATGTGTCTGTTCTTGGCTTTTGTACAACGGAACCATCATCATTTAGAAACGAAAGAAGTCTCAGAATGAAAAAAATACCCTTACTAATCCTTTGTCTTGTTATAACAGCCGGTTTTTTCGGTTTTTGCTGCGTCAACCAAATTCAACAAGATTATGCCGGAATTTATCGGGGAGCGATTCATCTCCCCGCTTTTTTCCCTTCCGAAAATGTTCTGATTGCTGTTCAGATAATCCTATTGGCATTGGTCGGAATCGCTGTTTGGTTCATTCTTGAGAGACAAATCAATCCTAATCGGAAGAAAAATGTATTGATCAATACATTGATTCTTCTGGGATTAATATTTTGTTGGAATTTCTTGATGTTTAACACCGGGAATTTAACCGGTGCCCTGGTCCTTGTGATCGCGGGGATTATTCTCGGTTTGATCGTTCTGTCAATGGCATGGTTAGTGGATCATCGCGCCGGATATCTGATGATCCCGATAAACGTCTGGATTATTTATCTGATCATTTTGAATATTTCTCTGACGGTCCTGAATTAAACAAATCCATCCATTCCCGGATTTCTTTTTCCGAAAGAGGACGCTCCGGTTGGGGTTCGTCCTTCTTATTATTTTTCGGTTGCGACTGCTGTGATAAATAGACAATTTCTCGGGCAAATTGATCGGAAGTCATCATCCCTGCACCGAGTGCTTTCACCTGATTTTGCACGTGATGATCGGAAGAAACAACCGTTATTTCTTTGCTTCGTTTCCCCCAAGCATGGACACGCCGAATAATCGCTTCATCCGCGGTTGTTTTCTCGGATATATAATGCACCAATATCGTTCCTGCCGTTTTATCACCATTGAAGCCGGGAGCTGCCCGATCAAAAAATACTTCGACTTTTTTTCGGCTGATTCTGCTATATTCCTGTAATAATTCAATTAAGTGTTCTTCATCGTCAATTTGCCGAAGAGACATTCCGGGAATTTTTGGAATTAAGTTATGCCCGTCAATATAAAGAACCATATCTTCATTTTAATAAAGAATTTTGAAAAAGAAAGATCTCAAAAGAACCCGCTGCGACGACTTATGAGTTTTTTCGATTATTTGTTATTTTTTATCTTCGAAATATGAGCTGTTTTTGACAGCTGGGTCGATATCTATTAATATTTATTAGGGACCTGTTTTTAGTGTAAAATCTTTCATAGAAATTATCTGGATAATCGGACGATGAAGACCTTTTGGAAAATATTGATATTATTATTGGTAAATTTAATTGTATCCGTTACCGCGACCTTCGCGGTTTTATATTATTGGGAAAATATTCGAAACGCTGAAAAGCCGTATACATTAATTACCGTTAATGATTCCGCATCGCCAGTCGTTTCTTCTCCGACGATTGAGATTGACTATAACATCCTGATGACCCCTACTTCGCCAATCCAGGTAAATAACCCAATAAACAGCTCAGCGACGTCGCAGGTCACAGCGGATGTTACAAGTCAACCTACTATCCCTCCGGTACGGGATTTATTAGTCAGTATTTCCGATGTAATCGGCACCGGGGATATTAATTCGGAAGCCGTTTACATTAAAAGCAACGCCGATACCGCCGTCCAGCTTGAAAATTGGACATTGGAAGATGCCGATGGGAACGTATATACATTCCCCAATATTCAAATAATTCGAAAAGGCATCATCGTCCCTTTATATTCCCGCTCGGGGCATAACACTCCTTTCGAGCTTTATTGGGGACTTACGGAAGCCGCTTGGCAAAGCGGTGAAACGGTAGTATTAAAAGACCCTGACGGCAATATTCAGGCGACTTATCGAATCCCTTAATATCACTTCTTTTATATTCGGGACATATTTGTTTTTCGCGGTGTAAAGACCGATTCTCACTTTCCAATCCTTCTTTCTCAAGAATATCCAAGCGGTATAATTGAGAAAGAAACATTTCTCGTTTGGTACGAGCGAAAAAAGGGGTTAGATTGTCAACACAGGCATTGTATCGAAAATGGCGTCCACGGACTTGGGACGAATTCGTCGGGCAGGAACAGGTTATCCGTGTAATTCGTAACGCAATCGCTTCCGATCGATTAACCCACGCATATTTGTTTTCAGGCCCGCGCGGTACCGGAAAGACTACGATAGCGCGTATGCTTGCTCGTGCGGCAAATTGCACCGATCCTGTTTTGGCAAATCGTCCCTGCGATCATTGCGAAAACTGCCTTTCGATTCTGGATGGAAGTTTTATGGATATCATCGAAATTGATGCCGCTTCCAATACCGGTGTCGATGATATCCGCGACTTACGTGACAAAATTAATTTTTTGCCGGCTCAAGGTCGCATGAAAGTATATATTATCGATGAAGTCCATATGCTCTCCACCGCCGCTTTTAATGCCCTGTTGAAAACATTGGAAGAACCGCCCGCTCACGCTATGTTTATATTAGCGACCACCGAAATCCAGAAAATTCCCGCCACGGTTCTTTCCCGATGCCAACATCACGAATTTCGCAGGTTTCCGGTTACCGAAATCGTCGGTTGGTTGAAACACATTTGCGAAAAAGAAAATTTTGATTATGAAGAAGAAGCTCTCACATTGATTGCACGGCAAGCCACAGGCGCAATGCGCGATGCCGTCTCATTGTTGGATCAATTATCCTCAACCGGCGATAAAATCACATTGCAAGCCGCACAATCGATCCTGGGAGTGTCGTCAAATCAAGCTGTGATTCAATTGGTAGATGCGATTATTGATCACAATGCCGGGTTAGGCTTGGACATCCTTCATCAGGCATTGGATTCCGGCTCGGACCCCAGACAGTTTGCTCGCCAAATGGTGGAGCACTTGCGGATGATATTGGTTATCCAAATGGGTTCCAGAAAGCCTTTGGAAATAACGGCTGAAATTCAAAGTATTTTGGCAAAACAATCCGCTAAACTGACGGTGGATCAGGTGATCGAAATGATCCGGCTGTTTGATCAAGCTGTAACAGACAGTCGCACCGGTTGGTACCCCGGGCTGAGTTTGGAACTGGCAACAGCCGAAAGTTGCGAAGAAAAGAAACCGGTACAACCCGTTTTTATCCAATCGCCGGTTATAAACGACCAGCCGGCTAAAAAAGCAGCGTCCGTTCTGCCGGATGAAGAGGAACTTACGGAAGAGGCGGATGATTATGCCGGTGCCAAAGTTTTTATCCGGAAAGGACAACAACCGGATCCTTCGGTTACCAAAGAAGAAATCGAAAAAAATTGGACAAAAGTCCGAGAACTGATAAAAAAACATGATGCGATTCTGGATGCGACTTTAAATCATGCGCAGCTGCTCGAAGTTCGAGACGGCGTTCTCTATCTCGGATTCCCGCGAGAGACAATTAAGAATCAAATGGAGAACAGCCGGAAAAGCATGCTATGGACCAGCGCCGCCATCTCAAATGTGTTGGGAAAACCGGTCGGTGTGGCGTTGACAATTCTGGGCAAAAAAAATCGCCAACCTGAATCTCAGGGACCGCTGGTTAATGCCGCACTGCAATTAGGCGGGAAACTGGTCATCAACAAAGAAAAAACAAAATAGACAGAAACAATTCATTTTAGAATACAGATCGGTAAGTACCAAAGAATTTAATTCGGAAATCTGGGTAAAATACAACAGATAATTGAAAAGTTGAATAAAAGAAAATAACGAAATATCAGAGGAGAGAAGCAAATGGCTAAAGGATACGGAAGACCGGGCGGCAGACCTGCGGGGAATCAAAATGCAATGAGGCAGCAGCTGATTGAGCTGCAAAAGCAAATGGAAGAGGAACAGGCAAAAATCGCCGAAGCCACTGTTACCGCGACAGTGGGAGGTGGGGCGGTTAAAATCACTATGACAGGCGACCAGAACTGCAAATCCGTTGAAATAGATCCGGATTTTCTCAAAGATGCCGATGCCGAAATGCTTCAGGATATGATTTTAAGCGGCATTAATTTGGCTTTGGAACAGAGCCGTAAACTTTCCGAAGAGAAAATGAGCTCGATCAGTAACACATTATCTTCCATGGGGTTGGGTTTTTAATCAAATGGCAAATATTCCCGCTCCGGTTCAAAACTTGATCGATGCTTTTTCAATGCTTCCCGGAATCGGCCCTCGTACCGCTTCACGATTGACTTTTTTTCTGCTGAAGAACAACACGGATATCGCGCAAAAATTATCCACCGCATTAATGAATTTGAAGACCGAGACGGCATTATGCAAGGAATGTTTTAATATCACCTTGGCAGGCCACGATTTATGCGCAATATGTGAAAATGACCAACGGGATCAACATGAATTGTGTGTCGTGGAAACCCCTATGGATGTTATTGTGCTGGAACAATCCGGCGGCTACTTTGGAAAATATCATGTCCTTCATGGACTTCTGTCACCGATCGAAGGGATCAATCCCGAAGATATTCGTTTAGCTCCTCTTTTCGAACGTGTAGCGACAGGTGATTATAAAGAAGTTATTATCGCGACAAATCCTTCGATGGAAGGAGATGCCACCGCTTTGTATATCCGCCAACGTTTGGAACCTTACCATGTCCGTATCACCCGTCTGGCAAGAGGGCTGCCATCGGGAGGCGAGTTGGAATATGCAGACCAAAATACTTTGTTACGCGCCTTATCCGGTAGACAAGAAATGTGATTCGATTTCTTATTTATAAAGCGAGATAAGAAATGCGGCTCTCGGGGAGCCGCATTTCTCTTTCTATTAGTCAATCAGGTAGACAAAAAATCATTTATGCGGGACATAAATATAAAGGGAAAACGGACAGAATCTGCTGTTATCATAATCCGTTCCTTTAACAAGGCTGTAGGTGGTGTAATACTTATCGTCCTCTGTAGTCTTCTCCTTGGGAGCTTCCATTCGGATTTTCCATCGAATCGATTGTCCGGGTAAAACAATTTGGGCGGAATCGTAATCTTTATCAAGATCATAGAGGTACTTTCCTTCAATTTCCATTCGCCATCCGGTATATTGCATCACATCGATATCCGTATTCCATGCTTCGGTACCGGTATTGGTGATCGTAACATCAAAATCGAAATCTTCTCCCGGTGCAAATTGCTGATACCAATAAGGACTGTTTACTTGAACGTTGCAATCATATGCCGGTTTCGGGACATTCATCCCTGTAGGAATCACTTCTACCGCCCTTCCGAGCGTCGGAGTGACTTGCCAAATTACCGGAGGGATAACCGGCATCGGCGTGGAAGTCTGTAATAGCTGGATTGACGGATTGCTTTTCTGAACGGATGTTGGCACGACGGTTCCGACCGGATTCTTCAATATAATTACCGCACCCGACCGAATGACCGGATTGCGCATTTTGATTACTTCACCGGTTGCGGATGATCCGCTTTGGGGGGTCTGCGTTGACCAAACAATTTGTTTGGAAGAAGGTATAAAACCAAGAATCGTAACGATTAAGAAACCGGCCAGAATGGTTGCCGAAAATCTTTTCTTGAACAGAACCTTTTTCATAAATATTCCTTTCTATTCATATCAAGTTGTTTTTATTCTACTATACTTGTTTCAAGCGCCGATCAGACACGATCTCTCTTTCCGTTCCGCCTGATCGGAAAAAATCCATATTCTTTAGACGACCGAAGAATAGAAAAGGTTCACTTGCTTTCATGGAAAATTATTACCAGACCAGTTGCTGTTATTCTCCTTCTTGGATGAAAGAATTTAAATGCCTGGCTGAAAATTGTCTTCAAACCTGTTGTCAGGGATGGAATATCCCGGTTGATGAAAAACATGCAAGCTTCTATCAAAATCTCGCGGATAAAAATCTTCATGAAATAACGGATTCCGCTTTACGAAAAATAAGTACAGGCAAAGGAAAGAACCGTTCAACCGAATATTTCCTCAATCTGCTGAAACAACCCGATGAAATTTGCCCTTTTCTTTCCGAAGCAAAATTTTGTCGCTTACAGGAAAAATACGGTGAATTCTCACTTTGTGATACCTGTTTTTTCTTCCCTCGTTATTATTGGCAAATTGATTCTTCTCTGTTTCTTTCGGCATCGCTCTCTTGTCCGAAAGTGAGAGAATTGGCGTTGTTGAATCCGAATCGGATGGATTTTGAATCGATCGAAACATATATAGATCCTCATGCCGATTGGCTATTCTGCGAATTTATCCGGGACGATAAAAGTCGAATTCTCTTAAAATTACGGGACGATATCGTCAAAGCACTCATTAAATGTGTCCAAAATCGGGGAAGAAAGATGCCGGACCGGCTGGCAAACGCTTGCAACCTCCTGATCTCCATCGGTGAAATGATCGAAAACGGTATGGACGAAGAAGCAATTTGCAACATTTTGATCGGTCCTTCATCCGGAGAGCTTTCCGATCCGTTTTTTACTTCCGGCGAATGTGAGGATCCTGTCCGATTTTCCGAATGGATAAAAGTTTTAAATGAATGTCTTAACTGGGGGTTGGAAGGAGCTTCGAAATCATCCATAGCGATCCAAAGGAATATGATCAGTTTGCTTGCGGGCGAGACAGATCCGATTATATTGATGGCTGAGCATTATAGGATGGGAAGAGACAATATGATGGAACTTTTTTCCCAAAAATATGCTCATTTGCCGGAAAATTTCATGGTTTTATTCTTTTTTTCGGATTGTTTGAAACAATTTTCCCAATATCAGCAAGAGTCGATAACCGTCGACCGGATTGTTAAATTCGAAATTGCCCAAGTAGTGATTGTCTGGAGCCTTTTAAAAATTCAGGCAGTAAATAAAGCCTTACAAATCGGATCATTGACCGTCGATTCGTTCTTGCAGATCGCAGCGGAAACAGATCGCGATTTTTTGCATTATCCGGCTTATATTCGACAATGTGCTCAGCGACTCTCAATGAAATTTGATTCGAATGAGAAATTAATTCAATGCTTATTTTATTGATCTGTTTCCGAAAAATATTGATCCAAAGCATCATTGATTGTCGGAAAACACTTTGTACCGATCGTTTTCATCAATTCTGCCTTTTCAGGATTTGTATAGATGCCATATCTTCTGGTTTGGGCGATATACCCGTAATTTTGTAAGATTTTTGCCGCATCTGTTGCGGATTGGATACCGGATAGAGAATCTTCAAAAACCGCGATATCAAGCATAGAACCTTCCGGAAGAATAGGCAAAAAAGGATTGATTTTATTCTCGGATTTTTCGGGAAAGTCCCAGGTTGAAACGACGTTGAAAGTTTTTTCAAAAGAATCACTGATGGCATAAAGGATCGCAAAAAGTGCATGAAAAGGATTCGGTTTCAATCTGCTGTCTTGCGGAAGATCCCGCTTCTTCTCATAATAATGTAATATCCCTACTCCGACATTTTTGATCCGCTCATCTCCCCAACCTAATTCATCCATCGCAATTTCCGCTTCGGGGATTGCCGAGATAATCTCTGTTTTATCGTCTTTAATACATGCCGGCAACAAATTCGGACGAGCGGTAATCGTCGCCACGTACAATGATTTTCCGTTCATTTCAAGAATTTTTTTCCGGTATTTTTCGTTAAGAAGGGCTTTATTCACAGTCATTAATCCGGAAGGAATTCCCTTTTCGGTCGGTATATGAAATGTTTGTTCAAAAAGCTCCGAACCGAGAATATAGGTTTCCAATTTCTGAAAGCACCAAGAAGTGCGCACATTTAAAGAATCCGCCAACAACTCACTTAAAACCGAATCATCCCATATTCTGGGTAAAATACTCTGATCTTTCTGATCCAGACAATGTTTGTAAACAGCTAAAGCGGGGATATCTTCACCATTTAAAATATCTTGAATCTGCGGTATCTTCTGCCAAAGAACTTCCGGAAACGGCATGGCCGGATGGATGCGGGGAAGATTATTTAATTTTTCAAGTTTTCCAAAAGGTCTTGCTTGCGGGTTATTCTCGGCGTACCAATCTAAAAAAAAGGATAAAGTTAACGGAACCATATCCCATTCCGCCAAAACGCCGTATGCATCAAATCGATCCGCAAATTCCCTGCCGATTTGAATTTCCGGAAATCCAAAATAATTCATAAACCAGGAAACCGTATCTGTAAATGCTTTCCGATATCCGCCCTGAGAAACCAACACACCGTCTATATCAAATAATAAGACCCGATATTCGGATTTCTCTGAATTTTTTCCCATCAGATCAAGCCAACCTTTTTCCCGACATATTCAAAAGCGTCCAATACCTGATCGAGCTGTTCGTCCGTATGGGTTGCCATGTAACTGGTTCTCAACAATTGTCTACCGGGAGGGGTTGCGGGAGAAATTACCGAATTAACGAAAACGCCCCTTTCAAAAAGGCCGCTTGCCATTTCAAAAGTCTGTTCATTATTCCCTATAAGAATTGGTACGACCGGTGTCACGGAATTCCCGATATTAAATCCAAGCTCGGACAGTCCCTTCCGCATCTTATTCCCATTCTTTATCAAACGCTGATTCCATTCGGGTTCTTCTCGCATGATTCTTAATGCAGCCAAAGCTGCCGCAGCACTTGCCGGCTGAATACTTGCACTGAAAATCATCGATCGTGCGTTATGCTTAATGTAATGAACAATCTCTTCATCGCCGGAAATAAAACCGCCCAAAGAAGCGAAACTCTTACTGAAAGTTGACATGATCAAGTCGACCTCTTTCGTCAAGCCGAATTGTGCAGCGGTACCGTGACCATTACCTGTCACACCGATCCCGTGAGCATCGTCCACCATCAGACGGGCGCCATATTTTCTTGCGATGGGAATAATTTTGTCCAACGGAGCTAAATCTCCTTCCATACTGAACAAACCATCCACAATAATGAGCTTTCCGGCCTCTTCCGGGAGAGAGTTTAAGACCTTTTCCAAATGTTCCATATCATTATGCGCAAATCGTTCCAATTTACCATAGGAAAGCTTGACGCCGTCATAAATGCTGGCATGGGAATCTTTATCGAGAATGGCATAATCATTCCGACCGACTAATGCGCTGATTGTTCCTAAATTCGTCTGCATTCCGGTTGAAAAAACCAAAGCCGCTTCTTTACCCACAAACTCGGCAATTTCATGTTCCAAAGTTTCATGCAATTCCAACGATCCATTTAAAAATCGAGAGCCGGTACAGCTGGTTCCGTATTGGTGAATCGCCGCTATCGCCGCTTCTCGAACTTTCGGATGAGTCGTGAGCCCCAAGTAATTATTGGAACCACACATGATCAGTTTCTTGCCCTTATATTCCGCAACGGTTCCTTCATTTTCTGAAAGCGGCAAAAAATAAGGATAATGTCCTTCGGCAATCATTTTTTTGATCATGTCATATTCGTAACACTTTTGGAAAATATCCATAAAATCCTCTTATTTTCTTCGATAAATTGATGATGATTGCACAGAAAAAGTCTTGAAAATTATAAATGATGTTTCCAAAAATTTCGGAAATTACACTTTAACAGATTCTTGATTTACCTGATTAACAAAATCAGAGCGAATCGATTCGTCTTTCAGAAATAAACCGCTGAAATTTGTCGTTATAAGCTTCGCCTGATCTTTTTTTACCCCTCGCATCATCGCACATAAATGGCTCGCCTCAATCAGTACCCCACACCCTTTCGGTTGCAGAATTTCTTCGATTGCTTCCATGATTTGGGTCGTCAATCTCTCTTGAACTTGAAGACGGCGTGCGTACATATCCACAATCCGTGGAATTTTAGACAAGCCGATAATTTTTTCGTCGGGCAAATATGCAACATGTACCATTCCGAAAAAAGGCAGCATATGATGTTCACAAAGACTGTAAAACTCAATATCCTTTACCAGAACCATACCGTTCGATTTTTCATGAAAGACAGCACCGTTGACGATTTCTTTCAAATTTTGTTGGTATCCCGAGCAAGTTTCTCGATACATTTTTTCAACTCGGATCGGCGTAGCTTTCAACCCTTCCCGCTCAGGGTTCTCTCCCAATTGGGTCAAGATAATCTCTATGGCATCCCGAATGGTCGGATTTTTTTCTTTTTGTTCATCAATCATTTATTTCGCCCCGCTAAAGTTCCTATCAACTCATTTAATTCATTCCCATATTTTTCATTGAAAGAAAAACTTTTCATTTTCTTTGAGGCTTCACTCATAGCCCTCTCCCATTGATTTCGGGTATAGCTATCCGCACCGATTTCCCGCAATCGATCGGCAAAATATCCCACCCTTTCCGGATCACCGTTATATTCTTGCCATTCTTTATTGAATGAAGCATCATGATTCATTGCGTATTGAATCGGCAAAGACTTCTTCTTGTCGGTAATGTCGGTCGAAACCGATTTTCCCAAATGGTTTGAATCACCCCAAATTCCGAGATAATCATCTTGCATTTGGAATGCTAATCCGATTTTTTCACCCACTTTTTCCAATTCAGCAATTGTACTTTGATTTGCTTCGGCTGCGATCGCACCCAATGTAAAACTTCCTTTGATTAATGCCACCGTCTTCCCCGAAATCATTGTTAAATATTCCTCTTCGGTAATACTTTGACGTTTTTCAAAAGAAATATCCAAATGTTGCCCCATTATCAAATCCGTCACCATTTGATCAAACACAGAAATTTCCGAACCGGTTTTTGAACGACCACTAATTTCATGCAATGTCTTATAAGTCAGAGCGAACAGCATATCGCCGGCATTCAGACTCAACGCGCTGCCCCATTTTTTCCACATAGCCGGTTGGCCATGTCTGGTTTCTCCCAAATCTTCAATATCATCATGGATAAGCGTGAAATTATGAAACATTTCGAGAACTATCCCGGGTAACAAAGCCGGTTCATGACTACCGGAAATCGCGCCGCAAGTTAAGCAACAGATCAACGGCCGAATTCGTTTCCCGCCGGCATGTACTGTTCCATCCGAATCCATTCCGAGCGCATAAAAAAGCATATCGGAAAGCGTCTGATCTTTTTTTTCGATTTCTTCTTTCGCAATCTGTCGATACAGTGTTTCATTTATTTGTCGGATTATTTCTTTTTGGAAATCGCTCAAAATTGTTTCTCCCTGGTTGATATCGGGTCAGATTTTTTCTCTATTGAAAAATTCTATATTTTTTCAACGGCGGATGATGTAAAAACAGCCGCACGATATTGAAAGATATATCGTTCCAAAACAGTTATCACCGCTTCCGTGTTTTCCAACGCGGGTCTCAATAACGGAATCGCTATTCCGCAAAGTTTTGCGCCGAGCAAGCAAGCTTTTCGCATTTCAATGCCATTACGAATTCCACCGGATGCAATCAAATTGATTTCGGGCATCTTTTGATGAATTTGATCGATACAAACAGCCGTCGGAATCCCCCATCCACCGAAAGGGGCAATTGTTTCAGCCGGAATTTTCTGACCGGCACTCAAAGCTTCGATTTTTGCCCACGAAGTTCCCCCAGCACCCGCTACATCGATCCATCGGATTCCCGCATCAGCCAGTTTTGCCGCCGCCGAAACAGATATTCCGAATCCGACTTCTTTCGCCACAATCGGAACGGGGAAATCGGCGCAAAGTTCTTTAATTTTATCGATCAATCCCCTGAAGTCGGTATTTCCTTCAGGCTGAAAAACTTCTTGCAGAGGATTAAAGTGCAGGATCAACGCATTTGCGTTGACCGAATCGACCAGTTTAAATAACTCGTTTTTTGTCCACCCGTAATTCAATTGAACCGCACCGATATTTGCCAAAATCGGGATATCTGGCGCTTCTTCCCGAATATATTTCAATGTTTCCAATTTTTGATTTACCAGGTAGATGCGCTGTGAGCCCAACGCAAAAGGAAGATTCGTCGCTTGCGCTGCACGTGCCAGATTCCGATTGATTTGCTCACTTTGTTCCGTTCCACCAGTCATAGAGGAAATCATTAAAGGAAATGAAATTTTATGGTTTAAAAAATCTGTTTCAAAATTCAAAGCGCTAAAATCTTCTTCCGGACAAGATTCGTTAATCAGCCGGTAATTTTCAAAGCCGTTGGAAATCTCCGATTGAACATCGGAGTTCAGGCATGCATTCAAATGATTTTCTTTTCTTGAACGGATTGACATTCTCTTCCTTTTTTCTCCCATCAGTTTACCATGAATCCGCCTTCATCGGATTGCCCGGATTGAATTAAAATATATTATATCTTATATAGATCTATAATTATAACTATGAATTTTTTTCATTGATTCAATGATAGAATAAGATAAATCAATATCTTATATAAATCAGGAAATCGCTCCCTCATGGCAGAACAACCAATCAACCAGAAACTATCCCGATTCCAAGAAATCAGAAGCAATAAAAAAATCAGAATCGGATTAATTATTTTTGTACTGTCGGCTCTTACAATTCTATTTATCAAATCAGACTTTGAAACAATAAAAAATTTTATCCGGGATCACCAAATCCTCGGTATTGCTGTCAGTCTACTGCTTTATATTCTATTCGGGGTATTTTTTATTCCAACCGAACCTTTAACAATTTTTCTCGGCGCATTAATGGGTGTCTTACAATCCGTCATTATCTGCATCGTGGGAAATACTCTTGCATCTTTGATTGAATACTATATCGGAAGTTTGATCGGAGATATCTCCGATTTTGAAAAGCAAAAAGAAAACTTACCCTTAAAACTGGGGAAAATGCCCGTAAAATCTTTACCTTTTCAGTTCGGAGTCAGGGCTATTCCGGGGATCGGGTCAAAATTTGTGAGTGTCGCAAGCGGAATTTATAAAGTTTCCATCCCTTACTTCCTCGCGGCCAGTGTCATATCGAATTTTATCGGAGCCATTTTTCTTTCCTACGGCGGAGATTTCTTAGCTCGTTATTTTAAATAATTTTTCAAAGGAGAACATCATGGAATTCACTCTTCCCGTCTATCATGAACCGGATTTTTCTCAGGCGATGTTTGTTCATTCGCCCGATGTAAACACCGAACAAGTGATCAAAGACGGAGTCGCTCCGGATAATTTTCACGGAACTTCTATGTTCCCCGAATATTTCAAAATCAACGGAGAATGGAAGCTTGCGGAAGACAGTCGGATGGATTGTTGCGTAGTGATTCGCGAAAATGGAAAACTTGAAGTAATTGAACTTCGAAATTTAAAAATCGGAGATCGAGTCATTCTCGGTCGAACGGATCATGCGGAAGAAGGCATATTTCTTCATAATTCCGGCTTTACCGTCACTGAAGAGATAAAGGAAAAATTCTTATTTCGGGCAGGCAGAAGCCGTGAAACCGCCTTTTCGAAAGATTATGATTCCCTGTATCATCTGCTGCTCCATGAAAAAGAATTCGGATATATTGTATGGGTGATGGGACCTGCCTGCGCTTTCGATGCCGATTCTCGAAATGCAATGTCGCAATTGATATGCAACGGTTATGCGCACGGTTTGTTGGCGGGAAATGCTCTGGCGACACATGATTTAGAAGCCGCTTATTTCGGAACCGCATTAGGTCAAGATATCTATACGCAGGAATCGAAACCGAACGGTCATTATCATCATATCGAGTTAATTAATCGTGTCAGACGCAGCGGTTCGATTCGAAAATTTATCGACGAAAATCAAATCAATAACGGTATTATCGTCTCTTGTATCCGGCGAGAGATTCCGATCGTTCTGACGGGATCCATCCGAGATGACGGTCCGCTTCCGGAAGTTATCGCGGATGTCTATCAGGGGCAAGATGCCATGCGGAACATCATTCGAAAAGCCACAACCGTGATCTGTTTGGCAACTCAGTTGCATACGATTGCCACCGGCAATATGACGCCCTGTTTTCGAGTGGTAAATGGAAAAGTCCGACCGCTTTATATCTATTCCGTCGATATTTCCGAATTTGCATTGAACAAACTGAGCGATCGCGGCAGTCTGACCGCCACCAGCATCGTAACAAATGTGCAGGATTTCGTTGTAATGGTCGCAAACGGTTTACAAAAACTCGAAGAAAAACCTTTTCAATCATGTTTGTAAGCCAAGCCGGAGAGCGGAAAGTTATTTTAAGCCGCCGGTAGCTTTGTGCCAAGGTTTCGTAATTTCCGGGCATTTAATCATTCCCGTTTCCGGAATATAATGGAGCCATCATTTCGGTTATAGAAAGGCAATAGTCTGAAGGAATTTTTCATTATTTGAACACTTTTGACAGGAAACGGAAAAAATTATGGAAATCAAAACAATAACAATCATCGGCCAAGGCGCTCTCGGTATTCTATTCGGTAGCCAATTGGCGAAGCACCTTGGGAATCAAAACGTAAGGTTTCTGGCGGATCGAGAACGTATCGATCGATATCAAAAAGAAGGGATTTACTGCAACGGGGAAAAATGCGATTTTACTTATATCACTCCTGATTTGCAAGGGAATCCGGCTGATTTATTAATTTTTTCCGTCAAATATCCCGCCCTGCCTCAGGCGATTCGCGATGCTAAAAATCAAGTGGGGGATAAAACAATTATTCTTTCATTGTTGAACGGAATAACCAGTGAACAATTGATCGGAGATACCTACGGTATGGATCATATGCTTTATTGCGTGGCGCAGGGAATGGATGCGACTCGCACAGGAAACCGGCTCGTCTATTCATCAGCAGGTCTACTCGAATTCGGTGAAATCGATAATACCTTGAGTGAGAAGGTAAAAGCTGTGGAAACTCTTTTCAAAAAAGCCGATATTCAATACCGCATTCCCGAGGATATGAATCGAATTATGTGGAAAAAGTTCATGATGAATGTCGGAGTGAATCAAGTGACCGCCGCTTACAATTCCGATTATGGGGCGGTTCAAGCGAAGGGTGAACAAAGGGATACGATGATCGCCGCCATGCGGGAAGTAATTCAAATCGCCGATCGGAAGGGAATTCACTTAACCGAAGAAGACATTCAATATTGGCTAAATGTACTGGATGGATTTAAGCCGGAATTAATGCCTTCTATGCGACAGGATACCGCCGCAAAAAGAAAGACAGAAGTAGAACTTTTCTCAGGCGCGATGATCCGAATGGGCAAAGAACTGGACGTTCCGGTCCCCGTCAACGAAATGCTCTACAAAAAGATTCGGGAAATCGAATCGGCATATTGACCGGAGATCAAGAGACGGCTTGAATAACAACATTATAAAGAACTTGCCTTGACCTGCTTACAATCCTGTGTTAAAATCCAATCCGTTGAGTTTGGGAAGGCACTTTCAAGCCGGATCGCTCATGGGGGCGTGGTGTAGCGGCTAACATGCGGCCCTGTCAAGGCCGAGATCGCGGGTTCGAACCCCGTCGCTCCCGCAACAAAAATAAAAAAAGATACAAATTAGTGGGTTTGTATCTTTTTTTATTTACCGCATTTAATTCAGTTACAGGTCACCATTTTCCTGTTTCATATAATCCGTCACGTAAATCAGCAAGACCAAGCTGCCAAGCACATTCGTGCAAATGTTGGGAAAACTCATATGCCAGAATTCTCTGTCCGGTGATGCCGTCAGCCCGCTGCATCCCCAAAAAAACGAAAGCATCCGTTGATACAATGGAATCTGTCCATTTTGATTTCTCCTTCGCAGAAAGAAGCTCAAACTCCGATTGAGTTAAACTCGTCGGTTTGATTTGAATATTTTGACTTTTTCCGCCCGGAGTTATTGTATTTACTGCGATGTTATACGGCATAAGTTCTAATGCAATTGATTTGGAAAAACCTTCTATGGCATGTTTCGTGGCGCAATATATACTTTCCTTTTCAAAACCTTTCACACCGGCCCCGGAAGAAACATTAATGATGCTTCCCCCTCCTTGTTTTATCATCTGTGGTATCGCCATTTTACACAGAACAATCTGTGAACGAAGATTGATCTTTATAATTTGATCGATTTCGTCCAAAGAAAGATCAGTAAAAGGTTTTAACATGAGGACTGCTGCATTATTGATCAAGATATCGAGCTGAGAAAAATGATCGCTTATATATTGAAATATCTCTTTGATTGCGTTTTCTTCGCTGATATCAAAAGCAAATTCGGTGACATTTCCACCTTCTTGACGAATAATTTCAGCGGTCTGATCAAGCTCGGATTTTGTTCGTGCAACCGCAATAACCGATGCACCTTGACGGGCATATGCGATCGCAATTGATCTTCCCCATCCGCGACCGGCGCCGGTAATTAATGCGACTTTTTCTTTCAATAACATTTACCGTTCTCCTATAAATAAATGTACTTTCTACAGATCGTTCATAACAGCGATGGCAGCCGGATCATTATTATTCTTTTCTCTTGTTGATAAATGCGGTTCCATTTCGATGATCTGATAATCCATTTTTCCCAAACCATGTTTTTGAGCAGTAGTCAGTGTCTTCATTTCGTCAATCGGTATTTGTATACGGTTTCGCGACGGATATTGTTTTAATATTTTTATTGCCTCGGTATCAATCGCCACCATATCTCCCGATGCCATCACCACATTGGGATAAACATAATCTCCGCGCCCAGCCCAACCTACGGTTGATCTTCTTCCATCCATGATGATGATGTCCGGTTGAAACGCCAGATTTATTTCTGCGATCATTTGTTCCGTCTTGTCTTTATCACGATGCATTATCTCCCGGTCTTCGGGTGATAACCATCCCACGCCAAGTTTGATCGCACCCGAAAATCGAGCAGAGGAATGACATCGCATATTGGGCAGATACACCCGGTGAGTCGCTTCATAAATCGTCCGGGGAACATGAATCACCTTCCAGAAATCACCGGAAATTTCAACCGGAATCCAATCATCTTTTTCAAAATTTATAAAATCAACACCGTATCTTTTCATCACAGGCAGAACTTTTAGTTTTTGAACAACTTCTTCGGTCGGCCATGCAGCCCGACCGCACATTTCTCCGACTTTAATATGCAAACCGAAATCAGTCAAAATCTCAAATACTGCCGCTAAAAAATCTAATCCTGTCGATAACGGTGTCGGATCAGGACAATTAAAATTCGGCTTCACGATGACAGAGTCGCCGGAACGGAATTTTTTGTTAAGTCCCCCCAAGGTTTCTATGGCGGTATATACCGTGTCAACTAAATAATCGCCATTGAAATGAGGTACCTTTACAACCAAAGGTTTATCGTTCTGAATATACGCATTTTCATTTCTCTTGTTGCGGGGGTAAACTTCCATACATTCTTCTTTTTTATTAAATATCCCTTTAATTATCGGACGAGATTAAATTATTGATCTTTTATAGAAGATCAGCTGCATCTGCAAATAGATGCAGCTGATTTATCGAATTAAATGATCGCACCATCCGGTCTATTTGCTTTTTCCCGCAATCATAAGATCGTTTCGAATCTCATCAATCGCCCCGAAGAAACAACACCATTCTCCTTCAATGACGCTGGGACGATAGCGAAGTCCGAATACTTGCCCATCGGCCGGAGCGGTAAGTGTTTCCAGAACATCCCCATATAAATTATAGATATGTCCCAGTACAGTGCCTTTCTTAATCATCTCACGAAGCGGCACATCAGCTCCTACAAACAGGCCGCTTGCATTTGCAAGAAGAGCAATTTGATGACCTCGGTACCATTTATCGGCATAAACACTTTCACCCTCGATCATATGATAATGTTTCATGATATTAATGTATCCATTTACATATTTCATGCAGACTTCGACGAATTCTGTTGTCAGACATCGGCAATATCCGCCATGCTCCACTGTCAGTGCACCTTTTCCCATACCGGCAAAAACTGAGGTCGGATTCCCTGTCCCGCCGACATTGCTTGTGAGTGCCAAATCCCATTCAGGTCCCAGTGCTTTTCCCAATTCCAAGCTCTCCGGATTTTCGGGGGCAAAGAAAGCGCGGCAAAGCATTGAATGATCGCCGCCGGAATGAATTGCCAAATGTAAATCAGCATATTTGGAAGCAATTTCATGAAATGCCCAAGCAACTCTTTCGGAAGGATATCCATCCGGTTTCCCCGGATAAAATCGATTCATATCATATGAGAAAGCATCTCTCGGATCGCCTCTTCTTCCGTCCATTAATGCTTCAACATTCAAAGCAGGTACAAGTACCAATGTGCCGGACATTTTAGCGGGATCCAATTCAGGCCTATCCATTAAAAGCTTAATTGAAAAAGGTCCTTCCGGCTCATCACCGTGAGTACTGCCTGTAATCCATAAACATTTTCCTTCATGTAAGCCACGGTAGACAATGACCGGCAACTCTCTTTCAATTCCATACATATTTTTACCGATTGCTATTGCGCCTCTCTTCATTTCGCCAGGCATCACTGAAATATTCCCGATTTTTATTGCTTCGACCATACTATTTTCTCCTCTTTTCAATTTTTAAATTTCTTCTTTTTGCATGGAAATCAGATAAGACTTCTTATCTTGTTATGATCTGATTCCTTATTTCAAATTAGCAAATCAAATTCTTTAGGGGTTCATTTTTTAAATATTTTTGAATGTTTTCTAAGACTGTATAAATTTGACGCTCAGCCGCATTCCCTTTTCCTCCGGCAATATGGGGAGTTAACGTCACATTATCTAAAGAAAGTAACGGATGATCATAAGGAATGGGCTCATAGACAAAAACGTCCAAACCGGCTCCTGCGATTCGATGATTTTTTAGCGTTTCAACAAGTGCTTCTTCATCGACGACACCCCCACGGCAACAATTAATAAAATAAGCTGTCGGTTTCATTAAAGCGAATTCTTTCGCACCCGCAGCTTTTTCTGTCTCCGGTGTCAAGGGACTGATCATCACCAAGAAATCAGACCGTTTGAACAATTCTTCTTTACTGACATATTTGACACCCAATTCTTCTTCCATTTTCTCTGGTAATGGATGTCTCTTAAAGTAAAGTATCTCCATTTCAAAGGCATGGGCTCGTTTAGCAATTTCATTACCGATATCGCCAAAGCCAAAAATGCCCAACGTTGATCTGTTTAATTCCTGCAAATCGGGAATTTTCATCCATTGAAAACCATGAGATTTTTGTGAGGTAAGTTTCGGTTCAATTCCTAAATCACGATAAGCACCTTTTACGGTCAGTTCATGAGCCAAGATCAGTTTCTTTGCACATGCTAAGATCAGCATCATTGCATGTTCAGCTACCGCAACGGATCCCGGTAATGAGACAACGGAAACATTAATTCGTCGTCGCTTTGCCGCCTCTAAATCGATATTATCAGCCCGACTCCCCATTTTTTGAATAAGCCTTAATTTCGGTGCGGCATTCATCATACGTTCATCAATAGTTACCTTTTGAGTGACTAAAACTTCGGCATCCGGCAATAGGCGGAATAATTCTTCTTCATCCGGAGTTGAGGGCATAACCACATCCAATTCATATCGGATTCCAAAATCATGCCAATTGGCAATTTGTTCTTTTGTACCGCTATCGGCAATAACCACTTTTGTCATGTGTCGGTTTATCCTCTTTCTTTTAATTACATGAATTTCTTTAAATTACATTTCTGTCATTTCATTTTTTGTATCTTCGGCTTCGAATAAAGTCCTATTTTTGCATGTCTCAGACCCAAAGCAGTAAAAGCCTCGGCCATTTTAACCGTTGTCGCAACAGGATCAATGATCGGGACTTTTAACTCTTTTTCTAAATCTTCTGAATAACCCGCCATCGATGAACAGCCCAAGATAATGACTTCCGCACCGTTTTCGATCAGTTCTCTGGCTGCTTTTATTCCGGCTTCTTTAACTTTCAGAGGGTTGTTCGCTATTTCCACGACACCCATGTTTAAAGCCTTTACACCGGCGAAACGACTTTCTAATCCATGTTTCCTAACTTCCCGTGACTTAACAGCTTCTTTATGCTTTTGTTCCGTCAAAATCGCAAATTTATTTCCAAAAAGAAGGGCAGCAGAAAAGGAACATTCTTCCAATCCGAAAACAGGTATATCCGAAATTTCTTTTAAAGCCTCAATTCCGGGATCGCAAAAAGCGGCATTAATGACAGCATCATAACCGGCTTCATTTGCATTTTTCACAGATTGGAGGATATAAGGAGTGGCTATCGCTTCATCATAGAAAGACTCAAGTGACTCCGGTCCATACGGAATACCGGTCACAACAATTTCGGTATCCGGATAAGCTGCTTTTTTGGCTGTTTCCGCGATTCTTTGAGTAACCGCTTCCGACGTGTTCGGATTCAAAACTAAAATTTTCATTTTTATTCGGCTCCTTTTAAAACGATATCTCTTAAAGCAAACAACCATTTATTTAAAATTGAAAATTATAGAAAACACTTAAAAATCTTCAACTTTATAGCGATATCCGCGACTTGTAATATATGGTTCGATTAGTTCTACGGTGACCCCATGATTATTTTTTGAATCAACAAAGGCTTCAAATCCATCTTCTCGATCGAGATAAATTTTATTTGCTGTCAGAGAAACACCCGCTTTTTTGACTGTTTTTACAGCTCTCCGAATATCATTTACTTCAAATGCCAGATGTTCCAGCCCCTCTCCATGTTGAGCCATAAATTGTGTTACACGATTTTCCGGATCGGTACTTTCAACAAGATGAAGCCATAATCGGTCATTTCCCGGTTCAATCATGATATCTTTCTGAGTTCCGTAATGTTGATCTGTCCGCAGGTCGGAGGATTTGATTCTAAAAAGTTTTTCAAACTTATTTGCCGCCTCAACTACATTTTTCACCGCAACACCGATATGTTGTAATCCCAATAAATTCGGATTTGAGACTTTTTCCGGCTGCCAATAATAACTGGTAATATGAGGCTGAATCAATTCGACCGTAAAACCGATGGCCGCATCCGGATAGATAAAAGCTTCGAATCCATCCGCTGCATTAAAAATTTTATCTTCAAATACCGGGACACCTATTGATCGTAAATACGCCACTTCTTCTTCAATATCAGTAGTCTCAAGAGCGATATGCTCCAATCCTTCACCATGTTGCTGTAAGAATTTGTTTACTCGAGATTCCGGATTCCAATTTTCAACTAAGTGCAGCCATGTTCGATTCGGCATCATGATTCTTGCATCCAATTGAAATCCTTTCCCTTGATTATTCCTGATATCCGTTGCTTTAAATCCGAACAACTTATCATAAGTAGATATAGCCTGATCCAGTTTCTCCACCGCAATCCCGATATGATGAGCTCTTAAAATCATTGGTTCCTCCTTAAATATATTTTTGAAAAATCAATCTTCCGCGTTATTATTTTTATCTAAGATATTCGCTTCTTTTTTTCAGGTATGGACATTATTTGTTTCCGATTGGATATTCATATCAAAACCGATTCTTTTACATGACTAATAAATAAAACCTGATTTTTTCCATTCAGCCGGATTTTCATATCCACGCGTCGTCTGAGGATTGTTTACCATTGCTAATCTTGTAAACAACTTCGCTAACATATCCTGACCGACTTCCAATGCTTCAAGGGCAACGCCGTTTGAATAGGAAGTCAGGAAATCAATCATTTTTTGCTTATCTTCTTTGTAGAGGTTCAAAGCGATTTGTTCGATGGAATTTTGAAATTCATATCTCCTATGATCAAAATCTTCCCAGACCGGTTTCACTAAATCAACCGTGCCATCGTAAAACAAATTCATGATGTTCCCGATATTTTCAAAAAGCCAATATGCTGAATCAGGTAAATAAACGCTGTTATCTCCGGCTATGCCAATCTTATATGCCGAAGGAGTATCTTTATGACAGGCATAAAATGGGATATGCGGACTACTCGCCGTGGCTGCTAATCCTGCCCAGATCAGCCCACCGATTTCATTCGGCATCCAACTGCGAGATTGGGTTACCCAAGAGGTAATCGTTTGCGGACATCCGATGATTCGAGATTTACTCCAAGCCGGTGAATATCTATAATGCCCGGTAACAGGATCTACAATAGTCCCGTAGGGCATATCGGTTTTCCCATATTCATCCAAATCAGTTCCTTCATATGTATCCTTCAAAACATGAATCAACATTTCGGGAGTTATGGATTTGGAAGGTTTGACAAAAAGCGGATACTCTTGAGTAGGTTCGTATTCATCCAAATTCAAATCCGTGTTCAATAAACTGATGCTTCTCCAAATTCGATGAAGACTATAATAAGGCTGTTCGAATTCGCCATGTTTCCCGCGCGGACGATTCCTGTTATTGGTCCCATATGCACGAGATACATTAAAAGGCTTTCCGGAATTCGGATCCCATAAACCGTGTTGAATCGCAAAAGGAATCAAATCCGGATCACATAAATAATTCGCGGTATCTTCCGGGAAAAAATCAGCGATTCTAAATGAATTACCTTCAACAACAAAACTGTCATCGGGTACACGAACAGCAGCCCAATGATGATCTTGATATTCTTCATACAACCAAACCTCATTCGGATCCGCAATAATATAATTGTCGGTCCTGGCTCCATATTCTGCTACATTTTGTCCGAGCCATTCGATCGCTTCGCGAGCTGTCTTGCATCGTTCCAAAATTAATTGCATACGGTAGTCGCCGATCACGGTTTCCGGCATCGGCGAAATATCTTCAACTTCTTTTTTCAACCAACCGCCCGTACTTGCACCGGCGCTTAATTGAAACTCGTTGACGCCTCCGGCAACCATTCCGATATCATCTCCGTCAACATATCGGGTTATAGCTATATATGCAAATGTTTCCTCTACTTGCGGAATCTCAACATTATTTGAATCGGGGATGCGAATCAATTCGTGTGGTTGATGTTTTTTTCGTGGATACGCAATAATTCGTTGGGCTTCGGTTGAATTGGAATCACAATTCCGAGCAACCATTGTTGATCCATCGGCACTCGCTTTCTTTCCCACTGCTATCATGAAACACATAATTTTTTTCCTCTCTTTGTATTAGTTCATTCTTATTGTTTATTGAATTATTTGTCCCTTTATGTGACAATATTTTTTCAAATGAATAGAAATATTCAAACTCTTTCGCTCAAATTCTTAAGTACCCCGGTCATTCTTTTTGGCTGTTTCATAGGCCTGAATGGATCAGGCTGCCAAATGCCCACATATTCTTGTTGTTAATTTATTTCTCAATTCTTAAATTATTATAATTTTAAGAAATTTTTTTGTCTTTTGTTCAAATATTGTAACATAAATCTCTCTTGTAAGATCTTCGAAAATTCATTTTTATTCGTTATATGTTTTTTGATAATTTATGAAGAATTTTTTTATTATAAAACTTCTTATTTCATAATTAAGCCTTTTTCTCGATAAATATAATATAATTTTGAATCGAAGTAACACTTAAATATATTATAAGTAAGGACGATGCAAGGGATGGATATTTTCGAGCGTATAAAAAAAGAGCAAGACGGATTTAGTAAGAGTTTTAAAAAGGTAGCTGATTTTATTTGTTCAAATTACGAAGAAGTTGCCTTTATGTCCATTACTGAGGTCGCTAAAAGAAGCGGCGTCAGCGAATCGGTAATCGTCAGATTTTCTGCGGCATTGGGATACAGCGGCTTTATCGAAATGAAAAAGAATATTGCCGAAAAAGTGAAAGAAAATCTGAAACTTCCAAACCGTATGACATCGTCATCCTTATCCGAAAATATGTCTGCCAACGAAATTATGACAGCTGTTTTAGCAAAGGATATGGAAAATATTCTATATACCTCAAAAGAACCTTATAACAAATCTTTCGAACAAATTGTGCGAGAAATTCATGATGCCAAAAAAGTTTATATTATCGGGAATCGCGGGCTATATAAAATTGCCGAACTCACCGAACTCTTATTGACACCGATCGGCATCCCCTGTATATCCATCAACGCGGAAGACAGTATCCAGTTCCAACAGTTAAATTCGATGCGCAAAAATTGCGTTTTATTAGCTTTTTCATTGCCAAGATACAGTAGTCACACATATACCGCAATTAAAATTGCTAAAAAGTATCATTGTAAGACAATTGTTATCAGTGACAGCATTTTCTCTCCGGACGCAAAAGCAGCGGATCTTTCACTTGAAATTACAGTAAAATCATATACTTATCTCAATTCGTATTGCGCTATTGTTTCAATGATAAATGCAATCATTACAGCGATAGGTGTTCTTTATAAGACGGAAACTCTAAATTCGCTGAACAGATTAGAGAATTTTCTGCAAAATTTTCAGGTAATTGAAAGTTATTCGAAGAATAATTCGGAAAGCGAGAAGCGGATATAGCAATCGAAAACCAGTTAGATTATTTGAGTGAATGAGATAATCTTTTTTTTCGAACAACTTATTTTCGAAAATTCTTTTCCTTTTTAATCATATTATTTGCTTTTTTACAATATTTTTTCTATAATATATATCAGAGGATAAGGGAAGAGATTAATTTCTTTTAGACCCCTGTATTCCCAAAAATAATTCACAATCGCCACATCGGAGGTAAAACTATGAGTTGTAATGCACTTGATAGGCTTCGTTCTGATAAAACACGAACCGTCGGGGAATTAAGTATTCGTACAAAACTGCTTGAAAAAGCAGCCACTTTAGATGATGTCATTCTCATGGGTCGCGGTGATCCGGATCTTCCGACCCCAAAGCATATTATCGAAGCTGCGAAAAAAGCAATTGATAACGGAGCTACTCATTATACGCATGTTCGAGGAACTATTGAACTTCGCGAAGCGATTGCTGAGAAACTAAAAAGGGATAATAACCTTGATTATGATCCTGAAAATGAAATTACGGTAACCGTAGGAGCTGAAGAAGCGGTTTTTCTGTCCCTTTTCGGCATTTTGAATCCGGGAGATGAGGTCCTTGTGCCCGAGCCTCGCTATAATTCTTATGACGAAGCGATTTTGATGCTTGGAGGAGTACCGAAAGTTGTCAAATGTATTCCGGAAGAGAACTTTCGCCTGACTCCTGAACGACTGGAAGCGAACATCTCTCCGAAAACCAAAGCCATTTCGTTAGTCAATCCCGGTAATCCGGTCGGCATGTATGACCCGGAACAGGTTAAAGAATTATGCCAAATTGCAATAAAGCATGACCTGATTGTCATCAGCGATGAAATCTATGAAAATATTATTTTCGATGATACGCCGCATCTGAGTGTTGCATCCATTCCCGGTATGCGGGAAAGAACAATCACGATAAACGGACCGTCAAAATCATATGCCATGACAGGATGGCGTTGTGGTTTTTTTGCAGCGCCCGCTCCGTTTTGTGAAATTTTAACCGAGCCCGCCCATACGATTTCAATTTGCTGCCCCGCTCCGACACAGGCTGCCGCGCTTGCCGCTTATACAGGTCCGCAAGACTGTGTAAAAGAAATGAGAGATATTTACAAAGAAAGATGCAACATAATGGCAACGGCACTTACTGAAATGGGATTTTCTTTTATTCCACCCCGCGCTGGATTTTATATTTTCACTGATGTGACCAGTCTCGGTATGACTCCTGAAGAATTCTGTATGCAGTTGTTAATGCAGGCAAAAGTACTTATTTTTCCCGGGTCACTGTTCCTTGATCCTACCGGTCGTTATGTAAGAATTTCTCTTCTTTCTCCAACAGAACGTATTATCGCTGCTGCGGAAAGAATGAAAAATTTCGTTAAACAATATAAATAACTTCGGTGAAATCATGAAATTGACAACTGATTGGTACATTAAAAAAATGTCCCAAATCCAATCTAAATTATCGGAAGAAAAATTGGATGCTATTCTTCTTCTTGATCCATATAATATTTTTTACGCTTCAGGATTCTTCCATCAATCCACCGAAAGACCTTTAGGTCTGCTGATCCCTCAAATGGGGGAACCGTCTTTATATGTTCCCAAACTGGAACAGGAAATGGCATCGGAAACCTGGATTAAATCCATTCATGTTTATTTTGATTTCCCCGGTTTAATCCATCCGATTGCCTGGATGCTTAAGGAGAATTCACAATATAGCCATATAGGCGTTGACCAACTAAATTATCGCCAATGGAAAATCGCACAGGAAGGTTGTCCGAATATTCAAATCAGCGATTTGGTATATACAATGCGACTGGTAAAAGATGCCGAGGAAATTCAAATTCTGGAATGCGCTTCTGTTTATGCCGATTATATGGTCGAAATGACAAAAGATGCAATTATTGAAGGGTTATCCGAATTAGATGCTTATAATTATGCACGCGATCATACCGTAAATAAAATGATCAAGGAATTGGGTGAGTTGACATTTGCGAATCAAGGAACCACCAACGGCGCGGTTCTCTACGGAGCTCATTCTGCTCATCCGCATGGTCTGATGTCATCAACATTGAAACCGAAACCGGGAGATGTAATAGAAGCTGGTTTCGGTGCATTGGTTTGTACCTACGAATCGGAAAGCGAACATACCTTCATTTATGGAGAACCGGATCATCAGACGGTTTCTTATTTTAATGCCATGTACAATGCTTGGAAAGCCGGATTGGAGTCTGCAAAACCGGGTGTGAAATGCTGTGATGTAAACAAAGCGGCATTAGAAGAAATTAGAAGAGCGGGATATGAAGAATTTCTTCGTCACCGAATGGGTCACGGAAAAGGATTACAGGAACACGAACCGCCATGGGTTGCCGAAGGTGACATGACCGTTCTTAAACCCGGAATGATCATCAGTGACGAACCCGGGCTATATGTCCCCGGTTTTGGCGGATTTCGGCATTCCGATACATTGCTGATTACCGAAGACGGCTGTCGCCGCCTGACGAAATATCCTCGCGAATTAGAAGCATGCATTATACCGATTAAATAGGATATATCCTCTCTCCTTTTTGTTATAAACTAAACCGGAGATGGGCAATTGCTCATCTCCGGTTTAGTTTATAATCTTCAACAATTTTTGATCGTTTTTTTGTGCTTTCAACTTTTAAGCGAAAAAAATCTTATTGAGTCTATCAGCAAGCAAAATTTCCCTCATTGTAATTCCCCGGGAATCGATTCCCTGTATTTCAACGGTCAACCTGCTTCCTTCGATAATCAAATTACATTGTTTTCTATTCATTTTCAAATAGTTCCAAATTTTTCGAACCATCATATTAGCGATATCGTTGTTCCCGCTTTCAGTTGATCGTATCAATTTTAAATTCTCCCGCCGCCATGCTTTCAGAGTGAATATCCATTGGTTTAACTGATCGTCAGTTAATATTTCGTCGATTAAACTGGTGTATTTTATCTGATGATCAAACCATTCGGTAATTCTTCTTAATCGCTCGATTCGATGCCAAGGTTCTCCGTTTCTTGAAAGATTATGCCCTTCGCGTGGAAATCGAACCATATTAACATCACGGTTTCCGTTTCTCCTTAAATGAGTAAAAAAGCTCTCTGCCTGGCTGATTGGGCATCGATAGTCTAATTCGCTATGTAATATCAACAACGGTGTGGTCACATTTTTTGCATGCGCGATCGGAGAATATTCCCAAAGTTCTTTTAAATTTTCCTCCCGCGGAACCCCGCCGTAGTACCATTCTACCGATTCGGGGATATCACCGCTGCCAAACATATTTAATTCATCATAGACTCCTCTTTGTGCCACAGCGGCAGCAAACCTGCCGGTATGTGTGACGATCCAGGCGGTCAAAAATCCGCCGTATGACCCTCCCGTTACACATAATCTGTTTTGATCAACCGACCTTTCTTTGGCAAGAAATGCATCCAAACCGTTCATAATGTCAGCCATGTCGGTATATCCGCCCTTACCTCTTAATTTTTGAAATCGGGCACCATATCCGGCTGAACCTCTAGGATTACAGAAGAAGACAAAATATCCTCTTGAACACAATACTTGAAATTCATGCCAAAAAGAGTTTCCCCACATGATTTGCGGTCCTCCATGAATTTCAACAACCGCAGGGTAGGTTTTTTGCGGATTAAAATCTTTTGGTTTAAAATACCATCCTTGAATACTCAGACCGTCTGTACCGGTAAACTCCAGTTCATCAGGAATTGAAAAGGCATGAGAAGTTTCAAAATCTTTATTGAAATGTGTCAGTTGATTTTCTTCTCCCGTATCGACATTTTTTATAAATAAATCACCGGGCGTAATCGGCGACGATACGGAAAATGCAATCATTTTACCGTCCGTACTGACATCAAATTGCTCTACCATCCTCTTTCCGTAAACAATTTCTCTCGGCGTCCCCCCTGCTAAATCGTTTTGAACAATTTTTCCGTCACCATGATCGTGAACTAAAAAATATATATGTTTGCTGTCACTATCCCACTTAAAATTGATAACGGTTTGATCTTCCGTACTGATAATCTTATTTTCAGCTTTTTCCACACATGAGTTTACGGCAACATAGTAAGGTTCTTCATACGGACTTTCTGCTTTTTGGACATAGAAATAAGCAAGCCACCTTCCGTCAGGTGAAATTTCTATCTCTCTTCCCTCCTCCGAGACTTCAGATAAAATAACCTCTTCTTTTGCTGAGTAAATATCAAATTTTAGAACTGAAGACCATAATTCAAAATTTTCCTCACCGGATGACTGATCTCTTTTTGAATTAGAAAATACAAATTTTGAGTCCTTTGACCATTCGGGAGCGCCATGATGATATTCACCATTCGATAAACGCATCAGAGAACCGCCTTTTGAGGAAATAACATAGATATGTTGGTAGCATCCGTCAAAAAAAGCAGTACCGGTTCGATAAGGAAGCTGGGTGACCACACGCGGATCTTGAAGTTCCTGCCGGTGCATTTTCGACCATTCTTTCGGTACTTCTTTCAGCCCTTTATTATATAAAACTCCTAAATCTTCTAAATGATGCTCATTCAAAGTGGATAGAGAATTAAAAGCGATCCATTTAGAATCCGGTGACCAATTTATATTCGAAACTCCTCCGACCATATCGGTTATTTGAACAGCTTCTCCGCCATTTAATGAAATGACATATAACTGTGAAGATCCGTCCCGTGATGAAATGAATGCCAAGCGTGTGCCGTCGGGAGACCAGCGAGGATTTTGATCCGAAGTGCCGTTCGTAAACGGATACGGTTCCGATTTTCCATCTGTATCAACCATCCATATAGTGCGGTGATAGTCATTCCCTTCTTCGTCCGCTTGCATTCGAACAAATGCGATTTTTTTCCCGTCCGTACTGAATTGTGGATCTTCGATGATCGAATAATCGAATAAACTCTCTGGGCAAATTGGTTTTAACATTTTGCTGTTATCTTTATTTTCCATTCTATGACTGCCTATTCTTATAAAAATCTTTTTTATAATAACGTTCTTGGATCAAAAACATCTCGCAACCAATCTCCTAATAGATTAATTCCCAGGACAGTAATTCCGATTGCTAAACCGGGTAAAGTGGTAAGCCACCATGCTTGCCGAATATATTCACGACCCTCCGAAAGCATCATCCCCCATGTCGGTGTGGTCGGCTTAACTCCTAACCCCAAAAAACTCAAAGTTGCTTCGGTAATAATTGTCGAAGCGACAGCAAATGATGCAACCACGATAACGGAATTAACTACGTTTGGTAAAATGTGCTTAAAAATAATCCGCATATTACTTGCACCGAGCGAGCGTGCCGATTCTACAAATTCTTTCTCACGTAATGAAAGCACTTCTCCTCTGACAACGCGAGCATACGAGACCCATCCGGTCAAGCCCAAGACCAAAATCATGTTTCCCAATCCGGGACCGATCACAGCAAGGACAGCCAACATTAGTAAAATAAAGGGAAAAGCCAATAGAATATCAGCTATGCGCATAATGATATCGTCGACTATCCCGCCAAAATATCCGGCGATTAATCCGAGTGTTACCCCGATGCATCCGGAAATAATGACCGACGTTATTCCGACGAGCAAGGATACTCGCGCTCCGTAAACGATCCGAGCCCAAATATCTCTTCCCAATGCGTCTGTTCCAAGCGGATGACTCACAACCGAATAACGGAACGGTACGGGGGGTTTCAGCCGTGCCATTAAATCAGTGGTTACCGGGTCATATGGCGTTAATATTGGGGCGAGAATAGCAAATAACGAAACGATAAAAATTACGATGATCGCAAATTTTGCTTTCGTCGATTTTTTCAAATCATACAAAAAACGGCTGTTACTCGATTTTTTTGGCTTTTTAATTTCTACCGCATGCTTTTCAGATTTTGTTGTATTGTTAGATGGTTCCATCATATTATTTCCTACTTATCCTTTGGTTATTGAAGTCTCACACGGGGGTCAAGTATTGTGTAGGTAAAATCAACCAGTAAATTCGCAAAAACGAACATCAATGCAAAAAGTGTCACACAAGCTTGGACCATCATAATATCTTTCCCATTTATGGCATTGACGGTCAACATTCCCATCCCGGGCCATGCAAATATTGTTTCGACAACCAAAGCTCCGCTGAGCAGGCTTCCCAAATCCATGCCCACCATTGTCACAACCGGAATCAACACATTTCTTAAGGCATGTTTTATATAAACATTTCTTTCCGTTTGCCCTTTTGCACGCGCAGTCCGAATATAATCCTCTCCCAAAACTTCCAGCATAGAACTTCTGATCAATCTTGTATTTCTCGCAATCCCATAAAATGACAGCGTAATTACCGGTAGGACCATACTCCGAATTCCCTCATATCGCCCCGAAACCGGAAGCCATTTTAGATTCACGGAAAATATCATCATGAGCATTAACCCGATCCAAAAAGACGGCATCGACTGGCCAAGTAAGGCCAGAACCATAGAAAAGCTATCCCATTTTGTCCCCCGCTTTAGGGCAGCAAATACCCCAAGCGGGAAAGACACCAATAATTGCAAAATCAATGAAACCACAGTGAGTTGCAGCGTAGCGGGAAATCGCTCGACAATGATTTTCCAGTTGTCCTCTTTATATTTATAAGACCAACCGAAATCGCCTCGGACAGCATTTTTTAGCCAATCAAAATATTGAACCAAAATCGGACGATCAAACCCCATGCGGTGTCGAAATGCTTGGATATCTTCTTCCGTCATCCCGCGCATATCACCGATTAATACATATGTCGGATCACCCGCTAAAAAATTGATTGAAAATGCCGCAATTGTTATACCGAAAATAACTATAATCGCTTGAAGCAAACGCCGAGCTGTATATCGAGCCACTATTACCTCCTAACAAGCTGCAGAAAGTTATCGCTGGATTTAGATTTTCAAATTTTTACCACTATTCACTTATCTCGAAAAATGATCCTTCGAAGTAAGGCAGTGAAATATGCTCACTGCCTTACTCGAATGTTTATAGCGTAAATAATATTATTTTGTTGATCCGGAAAAATTTACTTATATTTTTTCGCAGATTTCATCAGCGCACGACCGGTCGGATTGGGTTCCCATTCAAGCTTGTTATTGATTCCCCAAACATCGATCATGATATACAAAGGAATGATTGCTGCTTCATTATATACAATTTCCTGCATCTTATTAAGCAGTTCAGCCCTTTTATTCATATCGAATTCCACTAACAACTGGTCAAAAAGCGCTTCAAATTCGGGGTTATTCCATCGCCCGTAATTGCTTGCGGAATCCGCTTTCAAGTCGGTGATATCACCTTGACCTTCATAGCTGGTACAACTGGCAATATAAAACATATCATCGACTTCGCGTTTATCCAACTTTTCAAACGCAGCAGCCCGATCCAGATAATAAGGCTCGGCATTTATTCCCGCTTTGCGGAACATATCGACAATTGACAGTAAAACCTCATAACGCTCACTGGTCTGTTCATAATAAACCATAATCTTCGGTGCTAATTCTTTGCCGTCTTTTTCCCAAAAGCCCTTTGCATTCTTAACATACCCATCAGCGGTAAGAAGTTCATTGACCTTGTTCAGATCATATGGATATGGTTTCAGATTCTCATTGAGCCACGGGCGGTTGACATTTGTCACCATACGTGGAACAGCTCCGTAGAAGAAGGATTGGTTGATGGCATCCCAGTCAATTGCATAGTTCATCGCTAAGCGAACGTTCTTCGTAAAAGTCGGATTTTCATGATTGAAGCCCATGTACATTCGGCAACCGTTTGATACCGCACTGGTATGGGCAGTCCCTGAAGCATTCACCGATTCGATTTGAGCCATAGGCACTTGTTGAGCCACATCGATCCCGCCTGTCTCCAATTCAGCTACCCGAGTTGATGCTTCCGGAATATTTCGGAACACCAGATATTTGAATGCGGGTTTTTCCCCCCAATAGTCATCGTTCCGTTCCATTTTTACATAATCATCTTTTACATACTCGACAAATTTAAACGGACCGGTACCCATGATCACTTCCGATGCAGCCTGAGTCGGTGTCAATTTTGAATATACATGTTCGGGTAAAATTTTTACTTCTTGCAGAGAGTATAATAAAGCCGGCACCGGTGCCTTGGTGTGAATTTCGACGGTATGATCATCAACGACAACAGCCTTGTCAAAGTTGATTTGATTATTGAGATAGTTGGTATTGCCGATGTTGTAATCATCCATCAGCATGCGCTCCATCGTATACTTGACATCCTTTGCTGTGAACGGTTCTCCATCCCAGAACTTGACATCATCACGCAGCTTAAATGTCCAGACTTTTCCATCTTCACTTGTAGACCATTCTGTTGCCAGGCAGGGTACAATGGTAACTGTCTGAGGATCCAGATCAATCAATGGTTCAAACATGTGCTGGAAAATACCGGAGGCATTCAAAGCCGAATGAATCATATAGTCCAGATTGTCAATAATTGTCGTCAACGCGACCGTTACGGTAGCTTCTGTGTCTACTTCTTGTTGAGCCATTACCGTTACCGGCAATGCCAGCAGACAGAGCGCCAATAAAACAAACATTATTTTTTTCATTGCATCCTCCATAAATTATGGTTAATTCCCGACAATGACATATCAAAGTCCGGGTTATGCGATTTGTTTTGCTCTAGAAACTTTTATTCTATTTTTTTACATTAAACTAATTTATAAAAATTTTCTTGTGATCAATTAATAAAAAAAATCTTCATCACTCCTTCCTGGTATTTAATCGGGTACCTTTGTCGCTTCTGTTTCAACCGTATTATTTGGATTGCTTGTAACGGTAGAGGGAACAGTCGGATGAACAGGTGCCTTCGTCGGATTGAATTGCTTGAATTCAAAGACAGGGGTTGGTTTCGTTTCTGTCGATGATTGACATGCCGTCAAAGCCATGCTTAATATAATGACTATGGCAAGGAAAAGGAAAAATGGATTTCTCTTCATAATATGTGCTCCTAAACTATTGTTTCAACAAACGACAAAAAGGAAATTTATTTTTCTTATTATACCGAAATTTTGTCTTTTTCAGATAAAAATCAATCTCTCTTTTAAAAATAATTACAACTCATTTTCCTCGATCAATACGAGGAGGAACCGTCAATATTAAAGTGCTTTAATTTCATTGCCGGAGCGAGGACGGTCCCTATGGATACCGGGGTCAATTCTTGTTCAGTCCCAATCATTTCGATTGATTGAAATACATCTCTCAGACTGATCGAAAAACGTAAATTTTTTAACGCATGAGTGATTTTGCCGTTTTCGATCATAAAAGTTCCGTCTCTTGTCATTCCCGTTACCGATGCACTTTTAAAATTCACCTCACGCACATACCATAAATGATTGATCAATATTCCTTTTTCTGTCTTTTCAATCATTTTTTCTAAAGGGGTATCTCCGGTCCCGACGATTAAATGTTCTGCCATCGGGCTTGAATAATAACGATCTCTTAAAGGACTTAAGGCATGTCCGGTTGATTTTTTCCCGACTTTTTTCGCTGTAAAAGTATCATAGACGACATCGATTGCTTTTCCGTTCCGAATCAGATCAACATACCGCGCCGGATTCCCTTCCCAATCAAAACTCATTCCGTAATTTCGTCCGTCTAAAGCGTCGTCCCAAATGGATAGTTTAGGGTCCAATACCTCTTCGCCAAAATGCCCCGCGAGAAAAGATTGACCGGATTGAACCGCCCGTGCATGCAAAGCCATCCACCCCAGATAAAAAATCAACAGACCGACCGAGGCGGGAGTCAATACAGCCGGATAATCTCCCGGGGGCAAACTTTTTGCATCATGATTCATTGCCGAAATACAAACAGCTTTTGCTGCCAATTCTTCGGGGTGAATGAGATGAATATCGCGTCCAAAATATTCGGTATATCCGGTTCCGAACCCTGCTTCTCCCGGTCTGTTTACCACCGTCAACCCCCCGCAGCGTGTTTCTTGTTGATAGACAAATTGGCCGAGACTTGTTAAAACCGATGAAACATAGACACCGTTGGACACCGATCCTGCAGCCTCATATGCCGAATTTTCGACCTTTTGAATTAACCGAGAAGCAATATCCGCCCGTTCATTCGTTCCTGCCGAAGCTGTTTCGGGAATATACCAGGGCAAACGAATACTATCGACCGGTTGTTTTTCTGCAAAACCGTCAAATAATTCATTGGGCTGATTCAACGATGCAATTTCAATTGCCTTTTGAATGGCACAAACGAGAGATGCTTCATCAAATTGGTTTGCGGATACTGAACCGAGTTTTTTCCCAATGGCAACCCGAATAACCACAATCGCGTCTTCTTCACACATATTCTGATGAATTCTGTTTTCCGCAAATCTGGTCAATCCGGATTCATATGCCATGAAACAGGCTTCGGTTTGATCGGCTTCGGATAAATCGATTATTCTCTTGAGCAATTCATAAGTCTGTTCTCTATCCCATCGCATGCGTTCAATCTCCCAAAACAGACACATTTTGAAATCGAGCCGGAGCTGTTCCGTGCCCAACCATCACAACCTGACCCGGCTCACCTTTCCCGCAAACCGGAATTCCCCATAAATGCCATTCATCTCGATTTGCAACCGCGTCACAGGAATTCCAAAATTCCGGTGTCATTCCGCTATATCGTACGTTTTTCACCATCGAACCGATTTTCCCGTTTTTAATTTCCCAGGCAATTTCAGGCGCAAATTGAAAATTTAGCCGTTTATCATCAATGCTGTACGTTTTTACGGTTTCCATATAGAAACCGTCATCGACTTCCGAAATCATTTTCGCCAATGAAGAATCCCCCGGTTCTAAATTAACATTTGTGATGCGAATGAGCGGAA
>Ga0208196_1000199_pt1 | contig 86134 bp, 70 predicted proteins | sample AD_JPNNA7_MetaG_FD_184443 | JGI IMG/M metagenome (GOLD analysis project Ga0208196, IMG submission 184443) | Active sludge microbial communities of municipal wastewater-treating anaerobic digesters from Japan - AD_JPNNA7_MetaG (SPAdes) (version 2) | ecosystem: Engineered > Bioreactor > Anaerobic...
CTGCAGGATTTCGACTTTACCGATACTCAGCCTATCGATGTCTTTTTAACGGTAAAAGAGGTGGTTATTTTCCAGCTTATGCAGTTGGCCATAGTGGATAAAGTCAGGAAAAAAGGTGCACCTTTAACACGTGCCGCCGCTGCATTGGGTATTTCCGAGTTTATAACCAATAAAAATGTTTTAAATGCGGCCGCTGCTGCATATATGCTGGGCGAAAAGGCGGGTTATGAACTCAGCAGGCAGTTTTGGGATACGAATAATGTCATATCCCATATAGATGCATTGGTCGGGAAAAATATATTCGATAAAGTGATTGAACAAGGTACGGGAAAGTTGAAGTATATTATGAGCGATATTTCAAGAAAGTGGCTTACTTTAGACTGCCTTGTGGATAAAATAACCATTCAGAAACTTCCGCAGGGAGATATAATCAATGTGAGTATAACAAAGTCGGGAATGATGACAGTAACACAAAATGCGGAAGGATTACGGTTTAAGACCATAACAATTAATGAATTTTACGAGGAGAAATAGGATGAAAAAGTATGTTAGAGATTCATATACCGAACAGGCACAGATATTAACCCAGTCCGCATTAAACGGCAATGACAGACTGTTCGGAGGACGTATTATGGAATGGATTGACATAACCGCCGCAATAGCCGCAAGAAGACATTCCAACCGCAATGTTACTACGGTGGCGGTGGATTCGCTGGAATTTAAAGGACCGGCTTATGCCAACGATACGGTACTGCTTACGGCAAAGGTTACATATGTCGGGAAAACCTCCATGGAAGTATGCGTCAAGTCGTATGTGGAGGAGTTGAACGGAGAAAAGAAACTCATAAATGTAGCATATGTCGTAATGGTGGCATTGGATGAGAATGAAAGACCGGTGGAAGTTCCCGGTCTGATTTTGGAAACCGAAGAAGAGCGATGCGACTGGGAAATGGGTAAAAAGCGATATCTCTTACGTAAACAACGGAAAAGCAACGCAGGCTGTTAAAGTATTCTGACGGATTTTAAGTTGACAAATTGGCTTTTCAGAACTAAGAAAGCCCGTAAACATGGTATATATTTAAGTTGACGGTAAGTTTTACGGGAGTTGTATATATATGCGATTGTGATATAATTTATCGGATTGGACGGGAGACTTTTTAAGTGCAGGGAATAACTATAGGACAATACATACCGGGAGATTCAATTATACATAAGGCCGATCCGCGCCTTAAAATAATCATGACCTTCTTCACCATGATTCTCTTACTCATAATTGACTCTTTTTATCCGCTGCTTTTAAGTGCGGTGTTTGTCGTAACTGCTTATCTTGTTTCGGGAATCAGTTTACGGTATGCAATAAAAGGACTCAAACCTGTCATATATATTGTCATATTTACCATGATATTGAATATTTTCTTTGCGACCGGTACTCCGTTATTTACTCTCGGATTTATCACAGTTACTAAAGAAGGACTTGTGACATCGGCTTTGGTAAGTGCAAGAATATTGTTGTTGATTTCCGCAGGGTCTCTTATGACATATACCACGACACCTTTGGTGTTTACCGTGGGTATCGAGAAGCTGATGTATCCTTTGAAATATATTAAAGTTCCCATAGCGGAAATAGCCATGATGATATCCATTGCATTGAGGTTCATACCTACTCTCATGGAAGAGACCGAGAAGATAATTAAGGCTCAGGCAGCCAGAGGAGCGGATATAGGTACGGGGAATATAATTGCGAGAACCAAGAGTTTCATACCGGTTTTGGTGCCCCTTTTCATATCTTCTTTCAAGAGAGCGGACGATCTGGCGACAGCCATGGATGCCCGCTGCTATAACGGTTCGGAGGGGCGTACAAGTATAAGCGAATTGAAGTACGGAAAGATTGACCTTGCCATATTTATGGTATATATTTTGTTTGTTGCAGCCGCTTTGGTGCTGCAATATGTGTTATAGGAGGGAAGACATGTACAGTATCGGAATTGACCTCGGAGGAACCGCAATCAAGGCGGGTATAGTAGACAAAAGCGGTAATATAATTGTTAAGGACAAGGTACCGACAAAAAGCGAAAGAGGCTACGAAGCCGTATTGAGAGATATGGCCAAACTCTGCAAAAAGCTTATCGAAAAAGCCGGGATGAGTGAAAACGACATAGAAAAAATAGGGGTGGGATGCCCTGGAACTCCCGATAAGGTAAACGGCATACTGATATATAACAATAATCTCGGAATGAGAAATGTGAATATAAGGAAAGAGCTGCAGAAGTATTTTTCTCTTCCCGTATACATCGACAATGATGCCAATGTTGCGGCGCTTGCGGAAAGTGTCTGCGGAGCGGTTAAAGGTACATACTGTTCGGTTACCATAACATTAGGTACCGGTATAGGCAGCGGAGTGGTTATCGACAATAAGGTTTACAGCGGATTCAATTATGCCGCAGCGGAAATAGGACATCACACTCTGGTAATGGACGGCGAACCCTGCACATGCGGAAGAAACGGATGCTATGAGGCTTATGCTTCGGCTACCGCTCTCATTGCACAGACAAAAAAAGCGGCACTTGCAAACAGAGATTCCAAGATATGGGAAGCATGCGGGCACAATTTGGATAATATAAGTGCCAGAACCGCTTTTGAAGCCGAACGAATGGGAGATTCGGTGGCAAAGAATGTTTGCGACACCTATATAAGGTATATCGGAGAAGGGCTGGTAAATATAATAAACATATTCCAGCCGGAGGTTATAGCTTTAGGCGGAGGAGTATGCAACGAAGGCGACAGGTTGCTTATCCCGTTGAGAGAATATATATTGAAATACAAATATACGAGGGAGGAGACACCTTCATCAACATTGGTTATAGCGCAAATGGGAAATGATGCGGGTGTGGTAGGTGCGGCAATGCTCACCGAATAAATATTTTATGAAAAAACATTATTTAGGCAATGTAAAAAGTAACGAAGCGACTATTGACACGTATTTCCGTATATATGATCCCGCTATTCGTGCATTCAGGAATTCTTACGGATATGCTTCACACGCAATGCACACTACACCCATGGACTCTTTGGCGGCAGGGTATTACTGTAAAGACAATAAGTACTACAAAGACCCGAAACTTCTGGAACTGATGCATAATGTGCTTGCTTTTATGGAAAGCCATCACAGGCCCAACTTCACAATAGATATGATGGAAAGCAACTTCTTTTGTTCGCCTTTATTTGAGGCCGTAAATATATCCAGAGCATACAGAATAATGCAAAAGTATGCATCGACCGATGATGAAAAGAAACTGCTAAAAAGATTTACCGACTATCTTCCGATGATGGAAAAATCCTTGTTGAACGGAGGAATTCATACGCCCAATCACAGATGGATAGGAGCATCGGGAATGCTTATGCTGGCAAACATAATGGACAGTACAGACTTAAGAAACTTAGCTTTCGCCTATCTGAACGAAGGTGTGGATATGAATGAGTTCGGCGAATATACCGAGCGTTCTCCGCATTACAGCGAAGTATGTAACACCTCTTTCATGCAGATAGCTTTGGAAACCGGTGATAGGAGCTATCTTGAATATGCCAAGAAAAACATGGATCTATTATTCCGTTATCTGGAACCTAATTTTACCATGTTCACCCAAAACTCCAACAGAGTGGATACGCATGAAGGCAATGTTAATGCCGTTACAAAACCGTACTATCTTTACTATACATATCTGCATATGTCCTATCTGACAAATAACCCGCAGTATGCCAAGTTTGCAGACGATATATACAATGCCGTTGAAAAGATACACGGAACGGGTCCCGGATCACTGTGGATGTATCTTGCATATCCCGAGCTTATGGAATATGAGCCGAAGATGGAGCAGTATCCCACTTCATACAATATATTTCACGGTGATATAGTGCGATACAGAAACGAAGATTTTTCCGCATCTATTCTTACAAGATCGCCCAACTTCCTTTTCGTGCAGACAGGTGATTTGAGATGTTTTGTAAGGATATGTGCTTCTTTCTTTGCCGTGGCTCAATTCAAGCCTTTGTCAATAGAGCTTATCGGTAAGGATACATATCGGATGAAGATGAAAGCTCACGGCGAGTATTACGGACCTCTCCCGGAAAAGCCTGCAACTACCGCATGGAAAGAAATGGATCATTCCTTAAGACCGGTTAATAACAAGGTGGATTTGGAATATATAGTTACGGTAAAGATTAAACCCGACAGAGTGAGTCTGAATGTAAAAACGGAAGGATGCGATAATGTTCCGTGCAAGATAGAGTTCTGCATAACTCCTCCTGTAGATGTGCAATATGATTCTGTGGAACTTAAAGGACTGCCCGATGAGTGTTTATCGGTAAACGCAAAAGAGATTAAGATTAAAAAAGAGAATGATTGTCTTACGCTTACAAACAGTTTTTCCGAACACACATATCATAAAGATATGAGAGGTTCGGTACCTCCCAGCAAGGGCGTATTCACTGTTTATTATACAAGTTTTACGCATATAGATGCGTCTGTTGACATAATAGGCACGAAGGAGACAAAATGAAATCGCACTACCCGGATATAGTCAAAGGTAATGAGGCGGCTATCGAGAATGACTTAAAACGCTTTAATCCCGATGAGCGTATCATATACGGCGCTTACGGTTTTCCCGACTATGCCAATAATGCGGTACCTATAGAGACCATGTCTTCCGGCTATTACTGCAAAGACAGTAAGTTTTACCGTGACAAAAATTTGTTGTATATAATGGACTGTCTCATAGACTACCTGTATTCCGCTCAGCGTGAAGACTACACTGTGGACACCAAGATAAGCGATTACAAAACGGGACCTGTACTCTTATCGAATTTTCTTGTAAGAGGATACAGAATCATGAAGAAATATGCTAAGACCGAAGAAGAGATTGCTCTTAGGGACAGACTGAAAGCTTATCTTGTTCCGGTAGCAAAAGGCGTATGTAACGGAGGTACTATTACACCCAACCACAGATGGATGTATTCCTCATCGGCGCTTATGCTGTACAACGAGGTTAAGATGGACTGCCTTAAAGAAATTTCGGAGGCATATTTAAATGAGGGTGTGGATATAGATGAGGCGGGAGAGTATACCGAAAGATCTCCGATGTACAACAGAGAGTGCAATAACGCTTTTATTATCATTGCCGAAGAAACAAAAAATGACTATTATCTGGAAAGCGTCAGAAAAAATCTGGAACTGATGTTGTACTACATAGAGCCGGACTTTACCATGTTTACACAAAACTCCAACAGAAAAGACAAGCAGGAGGGGGATGTGAGCGCAACCTTTTATCCCGACGGATATTATCATTCATACCTGCACATGTCTTATCTGGATAAGAATCCTTTATTTGCCGGAATGGCCGATGAGATTTTTAACAGTATAAAAGAAAGGACAGGCAGGGGACCTTCGGTTCTGTGGATGTATTTACTCAATCCGAAGCTTAAAGAGTATGAGCCGAAAACCGTTACTCGTCCCGCCTCTTTTAACATATTCCATAAGGATATAGTAAGAAGAAAGAATGAGGACTTTTCCGTAACTTTACTTACCAGATCTCCCAATTTCCTTTTTGTACAGAAAGGCAATTTACGGTGTTTCGTAAGAGTATGTGCATCCTTCTTTGCGGTGGCACAGCTTATTCCCCAAAAAATAGAGAAAACGGGTGATGACACTTACCGTTTTACAATGACCGCCGAGGGCAAATATCACGGACCTCTGCCGGAGAAACCGAACACAGTTGTATGGAAAGAAATGGACCACTCCAAAAGACCTGTTATAAACAGAGTACAATTGACTTATCATGTTACAATTGCTCTTAAAGATACAGGTGTTTGTATGGATATAAAATCCGAAGGCATGGACCAGGTTCCGTATAAGGTGGAGTTCTGCTTTACCGCTCCCTGTACCGTAAAGAACAAAGACAAACGGTATGATTGCCGGCCGGGAGAACATATGACCTTCAATGAAGGCGACATTGACATTGAAAAAGACGGTAACATACTGACTATAACAAATACTCACAACAGCCATATTTATCATGACATTATGAGAGGTTCGGTACCTAAGAGTGCAAGCTCTTTTACAATATATTACACGGGATTTACGCATATAAATGAACATATTGAAATATTGAATCAAAGGAGAGAAAATGCCTGACATATTGACACATATACTTTTTGCAAAGAATGTTAAAGATGCCATCGGCGATATTAATGTCAAAGACGCCATAAAGAATAATATGCAGTTGTACAATTTCGGTGCACAGGGACCGGACTTCCTCTATTATCACATAACTCCGCTCTTTTTCGATAACAGAGTACCCGCAGCGGGATCAATGATGCACAGGATTGAAACGGCTAAATTCTTTAAAGACTTTGTATTGTGGTTGCAGAATCTGGACGGTTCCGCTTATCAGCAGGGACTGGCATATTTTGCCGGTTTCCTTACCCATTTCTATTGTGATAAGACTCTCCATCCTTATGTGTTGGCGACAGTAAAACAAGGGGCAAACTATTTTAACTCAAGCACCGGTAAAGTGTATCTGTCTCACTACATGGTGGAATATATTATGGATATAAGGTTGTGGAGAGAAAAGATCGGTATAGATGCATACAAACAGGATATAACGGAACTTATAGGGACGGAGCCGCTGCCGTATGAAATAGTGGAGTATATAACCGAGTTCATAAACTACACACAACCCAATGCGGTGACAAAAAAGGAAGTATACAACTCGGCAGTAAAAATGATACGGACACAAAAAGTATTCTATGATCCCAAGAACATAAAGAAATGGTGGATTAATCTTTTACCGCTTCCGAAGAAATGTTATGTGGAAAAGGTAAAAGAGGATGTGGATGTATTGAATGTGAACGGACGCATCTGGAGTCATGTTATGAATGAGGATGAGAAGTCCGATTCCTCTGTATACGATCTTATGGAAATAGGGTGTAATGAATGTGTCAAGGTGCTGGATGAGATAAGCGAAATGCTGGAAAGAGGAATAGGCAAAGACCTCAATAAACTTATACCCGATGTAGGTTATCTGACAAATAAGCCTGTATAATTCATATAAATTGTATATACAAATAGCGGACGGGAGAAGGAGAATGCCTCAGGCAACAGTTAGTTTCAGAATAGACAGAGAGCCGGAAAGACGTGTGGCAAATCTTAATGCCGGTATATCCGTTCTTAAAGCACATGAACTTATAGAGGTTGACTGATGCTTAAAATTTGACAAGCATAAGACCGATTATCGTAGTATATGGTGTGGAGTATGATCACTTTTGCAAATAGTTTTTACGAAAAGTTTAGTCAGTAAGTGCATCTCCATTAATAAGACAAGAAGTGAGGTAATCATGAAAACAACTATGAAAGAGAGTGAAAAGCTTTACCGTAAAACTATCATTAATTTTATTATTCTGTTTGTTGCGTGTCAGATTGCTTTTTTAATTGTACTATCCATTGTTTACGGAATTTTCTTAAAATATCCTTTTTTGTGCCGAATAGAAAATGATGGGGGAGTGACAATTACTAAGTATTTCGCTAAGGAAAAAAAAGTGGATATACCCGAATATATCACAGGAAAACCTGTAACCGGTATAGGCTTCAAAGTATTTTTAGATAATAAAAAATTGACTGAAATTATTTTACCTTCAACGCTTAAATGGATAGGAGGTGAAGCATTTAGCGGTTGTTGGTGTATTAAGAATATTGATTTGCCCGATAACCTTATAGCCATAGGAGATGAAGCATTTAGAGGTTGTTCGGATATTAAGAATATTAATTTACCCGATAATCTTGAAAGTATAGGTTCCAGAGCATTTAAAGATTGTAGATTTGATTATATAAAAATACCGAAGAGTGTAGTTCGTATGGGCTCCGGTGTGTTTTCCGGTTCCTCTCTTAAAACAGTTGAATTGTCGTCCCTGCTTCCGGAACATACTTTTTCCGGATGTACGGAATTGCAGCATGTTATTATACCTGATGGTATAGAACGCCTTGAGGAGTACACATTTTCCGGTTGTTCTTCGCTTGATAATGTGGTTATTCCTGAAAGTGTAATTGCGATAGACTGGCGTTGCTTTTCCAATTGTACCAATCTAAAAAAGATGATTATACCTGAAAAGATAGAAACCATACCGTATGCGTGTTTTGCAGATTGTGTTAATCTTACCGACCTTACTATTTCCGATGGAGTTTTGAGAATTTGCGGAAATGCCTTTGAAGGATGTATCGGTCTTTTGGAAGTGGAAATACCGAACAGTGTAACATATATTGGTGAAAGGGCTTTTTCAGGGTGTAAGAATCTGAAGAAAATTACAATATTACAAAATGTTACTGAAATATCCCATGGTGCTTTTGACGGGTGTGATAACCTCATAATCTACTGTCATAGCAACTCATATGCTGAAAAATATGCAATAATTAAAGGGATTTCTTATGTATTAATTGATAAATAGCAGTTCGAGTTGAAAAATGACATATTGAAAAAACGCTCGAAATAACATATAATTTACTTGAACATACAAAAGAGAAGGCGGTTATTTTAAATGGCTGTAAAGAACACTTACAACAACGAAAGTATTAAATCCCTCAAAGGTCCGGACAGAGTCAGAAAATGCGCGCCTGTAATATTTGGTTCAGACGGTTTGGAAGGCTGCCAGCATTCGGTATTTGAAATAGTTTCCAACTCCGTTGATGAAGCAAGAGCAGGTCACGGAAATCTAATTGAGGTCATAAGGCATGCGGACAAATCCGTAACGGTCAAAGATTACGGAAGAGGTATGCCTGTCGATTTTAACAAGAATGAAGGAAGATATAACTGGGATCTTATCTACTGTGAGCTGTATGCCGGAGCCAAATATGACGGTAATCTGTCGGGCAACTACAAAGCATCAATAGGTTTGAACGGGCTGGGTTGCTGTGCCACACAGTATGCATCGGAGTATATGGATGTGGAAGTTATACGCGACGGATTCAAGTACAATCTGCACTTTGAAGAAGGATATAATAAAGGCGGACTCAAGAAAAAGGAAGATAAGAGCAGAAAAACCGGTACAACTACAAGATGGAAGCCCGATCCCACCGTTTTTACCGACATAGACATACCGTTGGAATACTTCCAGGATATGCTCAAAAGACAGGCTGTTGCAAATGCCGGGCTTAAGTTTACACTTAAGGATGAGCAGTCGGGGCAGACTTTTGAATATGTTTATGAGAACGGGATAAGACAGTATCTGGAGGAAGTGGTTGCAGATAAGAATTGTACAACTCCCGTATTTATCTCCGAAGACACGAAACTTGTGGAAAAAGACGGTTCCAGAGAACATGATGCGAGATTTACCGCATGTTTCTGTTTTTCCTCCGACATGAGCCTTATAGAGCATTATTACAATTCCAGCTATCTGGTAAACGGCGGATCTCCCGAAAGAGCTATGAGAGCCGCTTTTGCCTATGCATTGGATAAATTTATTACTACCGAGGGGAAATATACAAGAGGTGAAGCCAAGATAACATACACCGATATTCAGGACAGTTTAGTTTTCATATCCAACAGTTTTTCTTCGGTCGGAGGATTTGAGAATCAGACTAAAAAGTGTCTGGTTAATTCAATATTCCAGGATGCCTTTACGGAGTTTTTAAAGCATGAACTGGAAGTGTATTTTATAGAGAACAAGTCGGAAGCCGTCAAGATAGCCGATCAGGTTCTTTTAAATAAAAGAAGCGCAGAGCAGGCGGAGAAGACCAAGCTTAATCTGAAAAAGAAATTGGGTAAAGGTCTGGACATGAACAACCGTGTCAAGAAATTCGTCGATTGCAGAAGCAAAGATGCCGATAAAAGAGAGATATATATAGTGGAAGGTGATTCCGCTTTAGGTTCGGCAAAGATGGGAAGAGACGCGGAATTTCAGGCTATAATACCGGTAAGAGGAAAAATACTCAACTGCTTAAAAGCAGAATACAACAGGATATTCGACAGCGATATTATTATAGACCTGCTTAAGGTATTGGGTTGCGGGGTGGAGATTAAGACAAAAGCCAACAAGAAGATAAGTCAGTTTGATATGAAAAACCTCAAGTGGTCAAAGATAATAATCTGCACCGATGCCGATGTGGACGGTTTCCAGATAAGAACCCTTATACTGACCATGATATACAGACTGATGCCTTCCCTGATAGATGCGGGCAAGGTATACATTGCGGAATCTCCGCTTTTCGAGATAACGCATAAGAAAGATACATACTTTGCATACAGTGAGGCGGAGAAGAACGAGATTATAGAAGAAATAAAAGGCAATGAAAAGAAAAACGGACAATCTCCCAGGATTACCATACAAAGGTCCAAAGGATTGGGAGAAAATGAACCGGATATGATGTGGCTTACCACAATGAATCCTGCCACAAGAAGGCTTATAAAAGTAATGCCTACCGATGTCAAGGATATGGATTATATGTTCGACTTGCTGTTAGGAGATAACTTACAGGGAAGGAAGGATTATATTCAGGAATACGGGTATAAATATACCGATATGCTGGATGTATCATAATACATGAAAAAAGGTAAAAAAGATAATAATAACAATGTAAATCACCCTAAGCCCCAACTCATAACCGACATACTGGAAACCAATTTCATGCCGTATGCCATGAGCGTAATAGTTTCGCGTGCCATTCCGGAAATAGACGGATTGAAACCTTCACACAGGAAACTGCTATACACAATGTACAAAATGGGGCTTTTGAAAGGCGACAGAACCAAGTCTGCAAATGTGGTCGGTCAGACCATGAAGTTGAATCCGCACGGTGACCAGGCCATATACGAGACCATGGTCAGAATGACAAGAGGGAATGAAGCGCTTCTTCACCCGTTCATAGATTCCAAAGGTAACTTCGGAAAACAGTACTCCAGGGATATGAGTTATGCCGCAAGCAGGTATACGGAAGTCAAACTGGCTCCCATAAGTGCGGAGATGTTCCGCGACATAGACAAAGACTGCGTGCCGTTTACACCCAACTATGACGGAACGCTTATGGAACCGGTCATGTTACCGTCGGCATTTCCCAATATTTTAGTAAACGCAAGCCAGGGTATTGCGGTAGGTATTGCAAGTAATCTGCCTTCTTTCAATCTTGCGGAAGTCTGTGATTGTATAATTGCATATCTGAAAGACAGAGATATTTATTTAGGGGATTATCTCAAGTGTCTGGATTTCTCCACGGGCGGCTATGCCATATACGATAAAGCGGAGATGGACAATATATTCACAAACGGGCGCGGGCGGATACGATTAAGAGCAAAATACAACACCGACAAAAAAGGCACTCATATAGAGATAGTGGAAATACCCTATACAACATCGGCGGAAGCCATTATTGAAAGTATAATAGCACTGGTTAAGAGCAGTAAAATTAAAGAGATTACCGATGTCCGTGACGAGACCGACATATCGGGACTTAAGATAACCATTGATGTAAAGAGAGGTACCGATATAGAACGACTAATGGCAATATTATATGCCAAAACACCTTTGGAAGACGGTTTTTCCTGTAACAACAATTTACTTATCGAAGGGAAACCGTTGCTTTTGGGAATAAGGGATATTATAGATTACTGGATAATGTTCCGTGTGGAATGCATCAGAAGACAGTTACGATATGATTTAGCCAAAGACAGAGAGCGGTTGCATCTTTTACTGGGACTGGAAAGGGTGCTGTTGGATATTGACGAAGCCATCCGTATAATACGTAATACCGAAATGGAAAGCGAGGTTGTTCCAAACTTGATGGAAGCTTTCAGAATAGATAACCTTCAGGCGGAGTTTATAGCGGAGATAAAGTTGCGTCATCTCAACAGAGAGTACATATTAAAGAGACTGGATGACATTAAAGATTTGAATAAGGAAATAAAAGAAGCGGAAGAAACACTGAAGAGCAGGACCAAAATAGAGAATATTATTTCCAAACAACTTACGGAAATAAAAGAAAAATACGGTCAACCGAGAAAAACCGAGATTATATACGAAGAACAGATAGTGGAAGAATTCGAAGAGCCGGAATTTGAGGATTATCCCGTAAAAATATTCTTCACCAAAGACAACTACTTGAAGAAGATACGTGAGGTCGACTTCAAGACGGATGTTGAAAACAAGTTCAAGAGTGATGATGTTCTGTTGCAGGAATTTTCCTCTAATAACGGTGCTGAACTTATAATGTTCTCCAATCAGGGTAATGTATATAAGTCCATGTTGCATCGGATTGATGACTGCAAGATGTCGGATTTGGGGGAATATCTTCCCAATATCTGCGAGATGGAAAAAGATGAGCGCATAATATATGTTGTCGCAACCGCCGATTTCAAAGGCCATATGATTTATCTTTTTGAAAACGGCAAAGGTGCCAGAGTGCCGATTGAAACATTCCGCACAAAACAGAACAGAAAGAAGATGCTCAATGCATACTATATGGGAAGCAAGCTTCTTTATCTTGCTCTTATTGATGAAAAAGACCAATCGTCATATGTGGCGATAACATCCGACCAAAGGGCATTGATATTCAGTGCTGCCGATATATCGGTAAAAGAAAAGCGGGATACTCAGGGAATTACACTGATTAAACTTAAACCCGATACAAAGGTAACGGAGATGCTTCCTCTGGAAATGGCACGTTTAAAGGATACGGACAGATATAAGCCTGCCAATGTTCCCGCAGTGGGGAAAGTATTATCCGACAAGGATAAAAAAAGAAAACAGATTTCGTTATTCGATTAGGAGAGCGCAATGAAAAAGATAAGAAAAGCCATTATTCCGGCAGCGGGACTGGGAACCAGGTTTCTGCCTGCCACTAAAGCAACACCTAAAGAAATGCTTCCGGTTGTGGACACGCCGGCAATACAGTACATAGTGGAAGAAGCTGCGCAATCGGGAATCCAAGACATAGTTATAATCTCCGGCAGAGGCAAAAGGGCTATAGAAGATCATTTCGATAAATCCTACGAACTGGAAGATGTGCTGCTGAAGCATAACAAGATTGCCGAATTGGAAGACATTAAAAGTATATCCGACATGGCGAACATATACTATGTGAGACAAAAAGAGGCCAAAGGACTGGGGCATGCAATACATTGCGCCAAGACATTCATAGGCAACGAACCGTTTGCTGTGCTTTTGGGTGATGACCTTGTATACTCGGAAAAACCCTGTTTAAGCCAACTTATAAAGGCATATGAACAGTATCAGGCATCCATAGTGGGAGTGCAGTCTGTCGATAAAGATAAAGTAAGTTTGTACGGAATAATTGACGGAGAAGAAATAGCACCCAAAGTTATGAAAGTAAAAGATATGGTGGAAAAGCCCGACAAAGCAGCGGCACCTTCCAATGTCGCTATTTTGGGAAGATATATACTGGAGCCGGAGATTTTCGATATATTGGAGCATCAGAAACCGGGTAAGAACGGGGAAATACAGCTTACCGATGCACTAAGGACTCTTTTAACTATACAGGATATATACTCATATGAGTTTGACGGCATTAGATATGACCTGGGAGATAAACTGGGGTTTGTACAGGCTACGATAGAATATGCTTTAAGAAGAGACGATCTGAAAGACAACCTTAAAGCTTATCTTAAGGATATATCAAAAAAGCTGTGATTGATGCTCTGTTTTAATCGGAATAACAGACGAATAAAATATGCAAATTTAAAGAAGCAAAAAAGAAATAATAGAATTATTTCAATAACCCGTACAGCGCATCGGTATTGAAAGTGTATGCTACACTGTCCATGTATAAAAGAGTGGTAATGTCATCTGCATGTATACTTTTTGCAAATGTATCTATTGTCATGTTGTTAAGATATTCCCGGTCATAAAACCTTGTATCCATTATGTATACCTTCTCATAATGCGGCAGAAGGAAGTGTACAAAAGAGGCACCGTAGGAATCGCATATGACAAGTATTGTTCTGCCGTTTTTGTTTTCCGTTGTGAACTCGTGATATACGCCGTTTCCTCCGCTCATGAACATGTTGTAGTATTGATTATTCGGATTGACGTAGGCTAAGTCGTTAAGTCTTTTTTCTATCGGTCCTGTTTTCTTATGCATAATGTATTTGTATTCGACTAAGGGATAATATGCGATAAGCGTATCGGGGTTATTCAGCACTCTTTCGTCCTGATTGGTTTTTCGGTATGCACTGCCTATGAATCCTTCGATTACCTCCCTATCAACATAACTCTCAAGAGGTACTATATCTTGCTCTTTTCCCATTGCTTGCATAAGTGCGGTGTAGGCATAGTATGCACCTAAATGTGTCCAGTGGTGATCGGTTTTATAATATATATACTCTTTACAGTGATGAAAAAGAGCATTGTATGCATCCACATCTATCACCGAGTCGTTTGTATATTGTGCGATATCTTCCACCATTTGCTTCTGTGACCCGGTTATATATTGCATGTCCGAGAGATTGAAATATTCCATTGCGGTCGGTATTACCATGGAATAGACATTCACATGTTCTCCCATGGAATCTTTAAGTTCATTAATGAACATTGCATATTTCTTTAAACTCTCATCTTTTGCCCAAATTGTAGCCACAACGTTATTGTCCACAAGGAAAAAAGGGCTCTTCAACACTTCAATTGCAGAAGCTGCCCGGTACTCAGGTTTCGGTGTCGGTGAGGGGGTAGGTAACACGGAAGCTGTCGGAGACGGAGGAGCTTCGGTTTGTGATGTGGCGGGAGTGCAGGTGTTTGCAGGAGATGGAGAAGGTGAATAAGTGACAGTATTTATAGGAAGTGCGGAAGGTGAAGGAGTATTTACAGGTTTACTTATTTCTATCTTCATATTCTTCTTAAATCCGAAAAACTTATCCGCAGCTCTTCTGTATTGTATAAGAGTGTCTCTTTGTATGAAAGTGTCGGAATAGTAAGCGGAATAGTTGTTTGCATATGATTTGTCAAAAAAAGAAGATACGGAAAATACCGGTTTCTCCTGAAGTTTACGGTTCTCCGCCAAAGATACAGAAGGTTTATTCGGATTGACAATGTTTATTATGCCTGCTGCGAAAATAACTATAATGAATAACAGTGAACCTATGCAAAGTTTTTTCATATCAGAAATTGAAATACAGAAAAGGTGTATATGTGTCTCCTACTAAGAATATTATTGAAAGAATAAGCAGTGCCGCATTGAACAGCGGAATCATTATTCCGTTCAGTATATCGGTATGTCCTTTGGAAAGCCTGTATTCCAATTTCTCCGCCTGTTGTTTCAAGAATTTCCCCAACGGAACGGTGCAGATGACAGCCGTGAGTATAAACAGTACATTGTTGTTGAACAGAATGGTTAATATGGGGTCGGAAAATGATGCGGCTTTTATGCCGAACATTACACCAATGTAGCGTACGGCTTGGGATAAATCCGTGTGGTAGAATAAAACCCATCCTATAAGCATTACAAGAAGGAAGTATATATGAGAGAATATCCCGGGAATCTTTTCAAACAGTTTGATAAGAAAAGCTTTTTCAATTAAAAGCAGTACAAAGAAATACAGTCCCCATATCACAAAGTTCCAGCTTGCTCCGTGCCAAAGACCGGTCAGAAACCAGACTACCAGAAGATTTCTTATTCTGTATTTTCTGTTACCGCCAAGGGGTATGTATACATAGTCCCGAAAAAAACCTCCCAGTGTTATATGCCATCTTCTCCAGAACTCCGTAGCGCTTTTAGATATATACGGGTAATTGAAGTTTTCGTTTACGGAAAAGCCGAACATGGAGGCCAATCCTATAGCCATATCGGAATAACCGGAAAAATCAAAGTATATCTGTAACGAGAACAGAAGTATTCCTATCCATGCGCCTTGTACCGACAGTCTGGAATAATCGGTGCCTGTGAAAGAAGATATCAAAGTGCCCGCAGTGTTGGCTATAACTGCTTTCTTGGCCAACCCTATAATGAATCTGTGCACTCCGTAATTGAATTTTTCCCAGGTTTCTCTGTCGCTTCTTATATCCGCTACCCAGTCGGGATATCTTCTTATAGGTCCCGATGTCACGGTAAAAAATACCGATATGTACATAAGCAAGTCCAAAAAGTTTCTTTGGGCCTCGGTTTTCTTTTTGTAAACATCCGCAAGATAACTTATGCATGTGAAAGTATAGAAAGACAAGCCCAAAGGTAAGGCAATGTCGTTGAAAGGATTTTTAAATTTGAATATTGCCGATAAGTTTTGTGCAATAAATCCCGAATACTTGAAGAATACCAGTACCGCTATAATTACCGTTATACCTGTTATAAGGTAAATTTTTGCTGAGCGCGTGCCGGCTTTTTGCTGTATAAGGAGGGCTACAATGTATACGAAAGCCGAAGTCAGCAGTAAAAGCAGTATATATACCGGTTCTCCCCATGCATAAAATACTAAAGACATGACGGTAAGAACGATATTTCTATATGTTCGGTTTTTGGAAATGTAGTAAAGTATGAGGCTTACGGGCAGGAAAACCGTTAAAAAGAAAAGGCCGGAAAAAACCATCAGAGCACCTCCTTCCATCCGGAAATATTGGCATGCGTGAATGACCGGAAAAGGTTGTATTTAAAGTTGGGATTGATGGAACTTTCGTTTTCAATATATTCCTTTATTCTCTGACGATGGGTATTGCCTGCTGCGGGACACAGTGTTTTAACCGGTGTAATACCCGCACTTTCATTAAAAGCCGTTATGTCTTGTTCAAAAGAATATATCAGCGGTCTTATCACCGTTATATCTTTTCTTGAAAGATAGGTAACGGGAGCAAAAGTATGCAGTCTTCCTTCATATTGTAAACATAAAATAAAAGTTTCTATGGCATCATCTTTGTTGTGACCGAGAGCCACCTTATTGCAACCTAATGTTTTTGCCGTATCATTCAACATACCTCTGCGTAAATTGGCACATAAAGAGCAGGGACTTTTTTCTTTCCGTTCTTCAAAAACAATCTGTTCTATGTCGGTCTGCTTTACTACCAATTCCACATCAATGTTATCGCAGAATTTTTTAAGATAATCGGTATCGGGATTTTCTTCGCTGAGTTTTAAGGTAATTGCTTTTATATCAAACGATTGCTCTATATGTCCTCTGATTTTGCTTAATCCGTAAAGCAGAGCAAGACTGTCTTTTCCTCCCGACAGTCCCACTGCGATAGTATCCTCATCCTGAATCATATCGTAATCATGTATCGCTTTTCTCATCTGGCTTATAACTAAACCGCTCATTACCGAATGATACCATTTTAGTACTTGAATTTCAATTATATGTAATCCTTGCCGGTCAGATATCTGTATAGCATCATATATCCCATGCCCGTTCTGGGTATATCGGACTTTATCTCAAAATAGCTGCCGTCTTTTAAGGAAAACAGTATTCTCATCATTTTTGTAACGGAGAATCCCGCTATATCGGAAAGAGGGAAAACATCCCGTCTGGAATTATCTTCGGAAGTTATCTCCAATCTGTCGGAATACAGTTCCATAGTGCCGGTATTTATCAAATCCACACCTTTTTCCACCTTTATTCTGTTGAGAGTCTGACCGGGATGTCTGAATATGGGTTTGTCAATATACTCGGTTTTAAGTTTATCAAGGTTATTCTTAAGATACTCTCGTTGCCACATATCCCAGTCATATACATTTTCAAAATCAAACTCATCATCCGACTGTACTTCAAAGCAGCAGTATTCATTTAACTTTACGCTTAATCCGCATGTGCAGCTGAATATATCGCCTGCACTTTTTAAGGTGTCTATGGCTTTACACTTGGGGCATACGAATAATACCGTCTCAAGATATTCGGCCAGATTCTTCCCTTTGTATCTTTGTTTATACTTTCTCTGCCAGTCAAATGCATTGGTATAAAGATCGGTGCGGATAATATCGGTTATTTCTTCTTCGGTCATGGATTGCAGTTGCTCCCTTGAGTACTCATTGACTACATGGCCGAATTCCGGTCCTTTTCTTGCATGTTTAGCCCATCTGGGTGTACGGAAGTATCCGCCGTCCAGCCGGTAAGTTATAAGGGCGGCATCGGAGTGCTTTACCAGTGCTCCGTTTGTCGGTGAAATCCATCCGGTCTGTCCGTTAAAGGATCTGTTTCCTTCCACAAACATACAGACATTGGCACCCTGCTCCAGTCTCTTGTGAATATCTTTTACGGTACTTTTTGCTTCGGCGCCTTTTTTGCGTACCACAGGGTAGGCCAACAATCTGACAAGCTTTCCTCCCAGTCCGCTTCTCAATATATGTTCGCTCGCTACATAAAACATGTGCCCCTTAATAGCAACGCCTACCGCAAATTGGTCACCGTCGGAATTGTGATTTGAAAGGAGAATAAAAGGTTTGTTTTTCGGTTTGTACTTTTTGTAGTGATAGTTGTGAAAATACTTGTAATATACTGTAAAGGGGATTCTCAAAACGGCATATACCGCCTTAAACCAGGTTAGATATTTCATGACATTCTCCGTAATCTTAGTATTTTTATGGTATCAGAATAAATGTGTAAAAGCAAATAAAGAATATAGAGATCGGTTTAATATCAATGCCTATAAAATGTATTATAGTTGATTCCGTATAACAATAAATATACAATGAGTTTCGAGGAAACAACTGCTATGAATGAAAAAACTGATTTCGCTGTTGAAACTGATAAAAACAAAAAAGAGAGTAATCTTTTGCAAATCAAGGCGGATGATCCGAATAAGGAAACACTTCTGGCTTTATTAGAGTCTGAAAGTATTTCTCAAAACCCGGATACGATAGGCTATACGAATGTTGAAGATGCCTTAAGAAACTTAAAAAACAATCTTTAAAAAACGACTTGTACAACTGTTTTTTTAAAGACTGTAAATATATTATGTTAGGATATTGTTTTTTTTCATTAGACAAATAAAAACTTGATATTAAGAGAATATTATGTTATATTATATACCAAAAGGAGGTGTTAGTGTGCTTTCATATATAAGATTAAGAAACTTCAAGTCGTTTTCTGACATTATGTTCGATTTGCGAGGAAAAGGGGGTATCCCCAAAAAGAAAGTATTCGTTTACGGAGAAAACGGTTCCGGAAAATCCAACCTTATCTCTTCACTGTTTTTTTTAAGGAAAACCGTAGAATCAATGAGGAGACAAACAGATTTAAAAAAAATTACCGATGTATATCTTTCCGAGGAATATGATAAAGCAACAATATTAAATGAAAGAAGAGGAATTTTAGAAGATTTAATTAAAAATACACTATATACTTCGGAGAATTTGATAAAAGAATATAAAACAATAAACAGCAAAGGCGGGATTGAAATTGAAGTAGGTTTTTTTCTTGGCGGTGTTGACGGTACATATTCTTTATCCTTTGATGATGCAAGGGTTGTGCGGGAGGAATTGAGGTATAAGTTGAATGAACGTACAGGTACCGTTTTCCAATTATCCGAAGGCAATATAAGAATGAGCAAAGCAATATTTTTTGATGACACATACAGCAAAGAATTAAAACAAAATATTGAAAAATATTGGGGTATGCATACTTTTATGAGCATATTAGATAATGAAACGGCTACAAAAAACAATAAATTTATTGAGTTAAGAGTTCATAAAAACATGCTGGATATTCTTAAATGGTTCCAAGGATATTCGGTATCATGTAGGGAAGCTCATTTGGAAAAGATAAAGCCCGGCACTCCTTTTTCTCTTTTTAGGGATTTAGAGAGCGGATATGTCAGAATCGGGGATGACAAGGAACTTTTTACTTTAGAAAAGTTATTGAACAATTACTTTACTTCTCTGTATTCCGATGTGAAAAAGGTCTATTACAAATTTGAAACAAAAGAAGGCAGATTGCAATATAAGTTATATCTTAAAAAATTGTTAAACGGAAGTATCTTGGATATTCCTTTTGAATTGGAGTCCACAGGAACACGGAAGTTGCTGAGTATATTGCCTTATATTTTGTCAGCCGTTTCAGGCAAAACAGTTTTTATTGACGAAATTGATGGCGGAATTCATGATTTGTTGATGTGCGAAGTAATTGAGTCATTAGGTGATGCTCTTGATGCTTCACAAACCGGACAATTAATTGCTACAACACACAATACCCGGATTATGAAACAATTGGCAAACGATGATGTATATATTCTGAGTATAGATGTTGACGGTAATAAAAATATATTCTCTGTGGATAAATATGATTTCAGAACGCAAAAAACACACAGTATACAATCTAAGTATCTTAACGGAGATTATGCAGGAGTTCCCTTTACCGGATATTTGGATTTTTCCGAGATGGTGGAGGAGATAGAGGCATGCATATAATATATTTTGTTTACACTTTATCATATATTGTGGTAATATAGGATACGAAAGGCGGATCTCTGACTTGCTAAGAGAATTGAGAGAGCTGTTGAATGAGCAATTAGGATGCCTTTTTGGAGTTATCAGTATGAAGGGGACAATTTTATTGTGTTCTGATAGTTCCCAAGAAGGAAAGGATTTTGACCAATTCGACAAGCTTGTAAAAGACACTAATGATAAACCGGCTGTAGATGGGCTAATCTTCACAAAGATAAAAGCTATCAGAAATGTACAGTATTATGTGTTTGTTGAACAGATGGGAGACAACACCGATTTTGTGTTGAATCTTTTAGCCCTCTATGTAAAAGATTATCTTACCAATAATATAGAGAAGACCGATAAGGAATTCTTTTTCAAACAGATACTGCAAAACGATATATCCGGCAATGAATTGAATAAACGCAATAAAGTGTTCCGTTTGGATACCGGAGCAAAGAAGACGGTAGTGACCGTAAGAACGGGAAATGTCCCGGAATACCCTGTGAGCGAAATATTGAAGAATCTTTTCCGCGACACCAAAAACACCGTTATCACCACTTTGGATAATGACGACACCGTTGTTATTCTTGCGGCAAAGGAAGACATCGAGCAGGTGTTGCTATCTGCGGTATCCACATTGGAAGAGCAGCTTATGGTTCCGGTAAAGGCATCCATAGGAAAGTATTTCACACTGTTGCAGGATGCCAGAAACTCCTATATAACATCGGTAAAAGCTTTTGATATAGGTTCTCTGTACAGTGAAGGTTATTCGGTCTATAATTATAACAACATAGGCATTGCCAGATTCTTTCATGATATACCGATAGAGCAGTTGGAGCACTTCATAGAAGAAACAATTACCTCCGAAGTATATGACAGGATAGATGATGAGACAATAAAAACCATGCAGGCATTTTTCGAGAATAACTTGAATATAAGCGAGACCGCCCGGAAAATGTATCTGCATAGAAATACTTTGGTTTACAGAATAGAAAAGTTCAACAAGTTGACCGGTCTGGATGTTCAGAAATTCGAATCCGCAGTGCTGTTCTATACAATATGCCAGATAAAATGTTTTTTGCGAAACATGGGAAAGGATTAATATGATAGATTTCGATAATGTATCAATGATATATAAAAGCGGTACCGAAGCGTTACACGGAGTAACCTTTCATATTGATCCGGGCGAGTTTGTATTTATTACCGGTAAGTCCGGTTCGGGAAAGTCCACAATAATAAAACTACTGATGAGAGAGGAAAAACCCACATCCGGCGATATATTCGTAAACGGATATGACTTATTGAGTTTATCAAGGTATGATCTTCCTCATTACCGCAGAAGACTGGGAGTAGTTTTTCAGGACTGTAGGCTGTTAATGAACAAAACCGTTTATCAGAATGTGGAGTTTGCTATGGAAATTGTAGGTGAGTCAAACAGAACCATTAAACAGGTGGTTCCGAGACTTCTGCATCTGGTGGATCTGGAAGGTAAGGAAAAATCTTTTCCCGATGAGCTTGCGGGCGGGGAACAGGCAAGAGTAGCTCTGGCAAGAGCAATTGCAAATGCTCCCGATATTCTGATTGCCGATGAACCTACGGGAAATCTTGATCCCAAAACAAGCGTGGAAATAGTGGATCTTTTGTATAAAGTAAACCGATTGGGTACTACGGTAGTGGTGGTTACTCATGATACTCGTATAGTGGACAGGTTACAACAAAGAGTAATCCGCCTGCAGGACGGAGAAATAGTCAGCGATACGGAAGGAAGTATTTACGAAAATGAAGCCTGTGAGTATTAAATACATTTTAATAGAGTCCTTTAACAACATTGTCCGGAACAAGGTGTTGTTTATAACCTCTATCTTTACGGTGTGTGTGACGATACTGCTGATGGGTGTTGTGGGAATACTTCTTATGAATGTATCATATAACTCCGATACCATGATGGAGGAAATGCTTAATATAACGGTGTATGTCATACCGGAAGCAGATGAAAAAACTCTTAACGATATTCAGGATGTTTTAGTAGCCGATGCACATGTGACGGAAATTAAATATGTCTCACAGATGGATGCCTATCAGGCGGGAATAGAACTTGTAGGTGAGGAAGTTATGGCGGAACTGGGGCATGAATTTCTTCCCGCATCCTTCATTGTAAAACTTGATGACGTAACATATGCGCATATATTCGTGCGCAATATGAAAGCAATGTCCAACATCTATGAAGTCAAATACAGTTCCGAAGCATATGAAAGAGCCGGCGCCATATCCTACACGATAAGATATGTCTGCGGGGTGCTTACTGCACTGTTGGGAATTCTATCGCTGTTCCTTATATCCAACACCATAAAGATAACTGTATCGGCCAGCAAAGAGGAAGTTACCATTATGAGATATATAGGGGCCTCGGAATCGAGAATAAAAGCTCCGTTCTATCTGCAGGGAGCATTTATAGGATTCTTAGGCGCAATTATTTCTTTTATTATAGCCGGTTTCGGATATAATTATATGTATACAAGGTTAGAGGGGGACTTGAGCGAATATATGGGTGTACTGGAACTGGTTCCCGTTCCTCAGATGCTTCTTGTATTATTGGGAGTGTTTTTACTGTACGGCATCGGCCTTGGTATACTGGGAAGCTTTTTCGCGATACGCAAGTATCTGAAAGCTTAAAAGAGGAGTATGCAAATGATGAAGGGTACTGAAAAGTTAAGAAAATGTGCGATTATACTGGTCTTTGTGCTGTTGCTTTCTTTTACTCACGCAACATTTTGTGTAGGGGACATTAATGAAGCCAAAGATAATCTCGGAAACATACAGGACCAGCTTAAAAAGATTGAAAATGAGATTAAACAAAAGCAGAGCATAAAATCATATTACGAGAGCCTTGCCAAGAATATGAAAAACAGCATCAGTTCTCAAGAGATACAGCTTGCTACATATAACGAGTACATAGTGGAGGTTACCGGTAAGATAGACAGTCTGACCGAAACAATCGAGCAGGCGGAGCAAGATTATGCCGAAAGAATAAAGGTGTTGAAAGACAGAGTTGTCAATGCCTATATAAACAGCAATCTTTCCATGCTGGATGTGCTTATGCAGTCCTCATCTTTAAAAGAATATTACGACTATATTGAACTTAATAAGCTTATCACCAAACACGATAATCTGCTTATTGAAGAAATGAAAGTAATGATGAAGGACATAACGGCAAAAAGAGAAACCATGGAGATGCTCAAAGCTTCATATATAACTCTAAGCGAGCAGGCACAGATAGTGCTCAGCAACATGCAGTCCATGCAGAGTGATGCTTTAGAAACAATCAATGTAACCGGCAGTACCATAAAGGTTCTCAAAGCAAAAGAGGACGCATTGGAAGCCGAAGAAGCGGAAATGCTTAATCTCATATTGAAACTGCAAAGGGAGATTGACTATATCGGTGGACAGATGACATGGCCTCTGCCTTCCTGGAAGCACATTCCCACGGGTAACGGATTGTTCGGCTGGAGACTGCATCCCATATTCTTCGAATGGAGAATGCATAACGGAGTGGACCTCGGCGGAGTTATGGGGAAAAATATAGTGGCGGCCAATGACGGAGTCGTATCCATAGCATCATGGGGAGACGGGTACGGTTATTATACGGCGATAGACCACGGCGGAGGCGTAACCACACTGTATGCTCACTGTTCCAAACTCTTGGTCAGTGCAGGACAATCGGTTAAGAAAGGACAGGTAATAGCTTTGATAGGAGCTACAGGATGGGCAACGGGACCGCACTTGCATTTTGAAGTGATAATAGGCGGAAAAAGAGTGGACCCGCTCCTGTATATAGATCCTTCAAGATAGATTATAGAAAAGGTGAACAAATTGAAAAAAATACTTATCAAAAAAACAATAACCATATTAATAATGTTAGCGGTAACATCATTTTCTCTGCTGACAGGGTGCTCACTTATCAAGGAGCTTACGCCTATTGACAGAGCAATAGCCCGCAGGATAACAACGGTGACTTTGCCCGAGGCATCTCCTCAGAATGTTAAACTTGAGGGAGAGTTTACCGAAGAACAGCTGGAAAAATTCAATGAAGTATATAACCTTCTTTTGAAAATGTCCATTTATGATATAGACCATGAAAAGATGATGGAAGCCATTATAGCGGGCATGTCATCGGTATTTGATGCATATACCATGTATGTTCCGGAAGAGCATGCACAGTCCATAAGAGAATCTTCCAGCGGGGAATATAAAGGGATAGGCGTAACCATCGTTACTCCGGAGGACGGTATAGGAGCGGAAGTCGTTTCGGTCAATCCCACGGGTGATGCATATGTCAAGGGAGTCAAGCCCGGTGACATAATAATAAAAGTAGAGGATATGGAACTCACAAAGAGCATGTCTTTGGAATACATTGCTTCCATGGTAAAAGGTGAAGAAGGTACATATGTGAATATAACAATATGGAGACCTTCGGAGGAAAAGGAAATACAATTCAACATTATGAGGATGCTCATAAATACGATAGAAGTAACCGGCAAGATGATTGAAGGCACCGATATCGGCCATGTATATATAAGCAGTTTCAGTGCCGATATGCTGGATGAATTTGTGGATATATTTAATGACCTGGTTCTTAAACAGGGAATGAAAAAGCTGGTATTGGATTTAAGAGATAACCCCGGCGGAGATTTCTATGCTGCGGTCAGCCTTGCCGATGCTTTCATAGAAGAGGGTGTAATAACAACACTTGCAGACGGTACCGGATATGAAGAGGAATACACATCGGACAGCTATGCCGTAAGCATTCCTACGGTTATTCTTGTCAACGAAAATTCCGCATCGGCATCGGAGTTGTTCAGCGGAGCCATGAAACATTACGGTCTTGCAACCATAGTGGGTACCCGAACATTCGGCAAAGGTGTAGCACAGAGTATATATGACTTGGATGACGGATCGCAATTGCGTGTTACCAGCTACCAATTCCTGCTGCCTGACGACACCTGTATTGACGGTATAGGCATTACACCCGATGTGGAAGTATTACCGTTTGAGGGCTATGAAGATGCCTATGTAGACTCTTTGGAATTGGAGCATGATGCACAGCTTCAAAAAGCCATAGAGATACTGGAGAGTAAATGATGTATGATTGCATAGCTGATGTCTATGACATTCTCATGAAAGATGTGAACTATGCGGCATATGCGGATTATATAGATGAGATAATAGCAAGATATCAGACAAAAAAGAGCGAAATAATATTGGATGTAGGCTGCGGTACGGGCAGCCTTACATGTGCTTTGCGAGATAAAGGATATTCGATGATAGGTACCGATCCTTCGCAGAATATGTTGAATATTGCATTATCAAAAGACACTTCAAACATACAGTACATCAACCAATCTATGGAGAATTTGGATTTGTTCGGTACCGTTCAGACAGCTGTCAGTTTATTGGACTGCATAAATCATATAACCGACAGAAAACGGCTGCAAAAAGCATTTGACAGAGTGTCACTTTTTCTGGAAAGCGAAGGCTTGTTCATATTCGATTTGAATACGGTATATAAGTTTGAGACCGTTCTTGCAAAAAACACATATTTCGATCTTTCGGCTGATGTCTCCTATACATGGATGAATAAATATAACAAAAAGACCGGATTATGCAGAATGGAGATTACGTATTTTATAAAGAATCAACAAGGGTGCTATAAACGATACGATACATGCAATATTGAAAGGGCATATTCCGACAAAGAGATTATTGATATGGCAAACAGAAGCGGTTTTGAATTGGCGGATATGCTGGACGATTTATCTTTTGATAAACCCAAGAAGAACAGCACAAGGAAATTTATAATATTAAAAAAGAAATAGGTGTTTTATGGACAGAATAGTAACGGCTTTGGCATATGATAAAAAGGTAAGGGTATTTATTGCACTTAGTACAAATACCGTCAATGAGGCTATACGTTTACACAAGCTCAATCTGATGTCGGCAATGGCGTTGGGAAGATTGCTCACCGCAACCGCGATAATGTCTTACATGACGCAAAGCGAGAGCATTGCGGTACAGGTGTCATCGGAAGGTCCTATGAAAGGGGTATTGGCAATATCCGATGAAAAAGGCAAGGTCAAAGGTTATGTCACAAACAATGACTATACAACATACGGTGAAAACATTACTTCGCTGGGACAACTTCTCATGCCCGGAAAACTGATGATATCCAGAGATTTCGGTTTAAAAGAACCTTATACCGGCATAACCCGTCTCATAACCGGTGAGATTGCCGAGGATATAGCCCGATACTACATGGACAGTGAACAGACACCCACAGCCTGTGCATTGGGAACATATTTCGATGACAAAGGAAAATTGTTATCTGCCGGAGGATACATAATACAGGTCTTACCCGGTACCGAAGACAGGATTCTGAACGAGATTGAACAAAGGGTATCACTGACAGGCAACATATCCAAACTCATATATGATCTTGAAACGCCGGAGAATCTCCTTAATTTCCTTTTCTCCGACCGCAACCCCGAGATAACCGGCACACACGGCATTGCATTCAAATGCAGCTGCAGTAAAGAGAAGATATTGGACAAACTGCTGACCATAGACAAAGAACAACTGAACGAAGTGGCTAAGCAGCAGTCAACAATAGAAGCGGTTTGTCCGTATTGCAACTCTCATTATCATTATCACAGTAAGGATATACTGAAGATAATCGAATAAGCAGAGGACAATGTGAAGAACAAAGAAAAAGTAAAGAGAATAACGGGAGTTATAGCAGCGGTAATACTGTTTTGTGTCGCTATAGCCATACTTATTTTCCTTTTCCGTAAAGGGGATATTATAAATACACCCGAAAATCCGACAGGGCAGGTAACGGAATCCTCTGACTTATCTTCCCCCACATCTACACGGCAGTATACTCCGATTGAAGGGTTGAACCGATATCTTCCCCGTAAAAACAATCCCCAAAACGTAACACTTACAGCTGATAAGGATAAGGTAATAAATGATATGTTTAACAGTACCGTTGATAATGATGCCACAGTTTATATATCTTTTCCCGACAGCTCCATTGCGTGTTATGAGAATGATAAATTGAATCTGAATACCGGAATATTTCATGAAAAACATAACTATATAGCCACGGTTACGATTATTTCGGACAGCATAATAAAGTCGGGTTATCTTTTGGCCGACAGAGACGGTACAATCTATATGAATGAAATAAAAAAGAGTACAATGAAACATGATGTTTCCCTGAGAATCATAAACAGGGATAACCCTATAACGCAAGACGAAGCAAACGATACAACGGGACTTATACAGCTTAAGGATAAAAACTATGTTTTAGACAACAGAGATGACCTTTTCATTCTGCCTCATGTTAAACAGGCATTGGAAGAACTATTAGCAGCTGCCGATAAGCAGGATGCAAGTCTTAAAATGCATGTTGCAAGTGCACACAGGTTGTATGAGTCGCAGAAGCAGCTTTTTGATTACTGGGTCAACAGAAGGGTGACTCAGGAAAATATGACATATGCACAGGCCTATGAATACACAGCGGGACGTGTAGCAATACCCGGCTGCAGTGAACATCATAACGGACTTACATTGGATGTGGTAGGTTACGGCTACATGATGGATGAATCGTCAAAAGGTGCTCCGTATGCAATCTGGCTTAAAAACAACAGTTACAAATACGGATTTACCGTAAGATATGAAGAAGGCAAGGAGCAGTATACAAAAATTACTTTAAATGAGCCCTGGCACTTACGGTATGTAGGATTACCCACCGCATTTTACCTTTACAATGAGAACTTATGCATGGAGGAGTTTTATCAAAAACTGTTGACCGAAAAGCTCATAGATTTTACATACGATAATGAAACATATAGACATATATACGCAAAAAATGATAACATATACATAGATGAAAATGTAATGGAAACAGTACAGTATTCGCGCATAGCTTCAAACATTGAGGGTTATGTGGTACTGTGCAAGGTGAAATAAAAGCATAGAAATCGGGAGGTACCATAATGAAGAAAACAAAGTTATTATACATTGTTTGCTGTATAGTATTTATCTCACTTTTAGTTGCCTGTCAGATTAACAAAGAAAAGCAACCGGAAGCATCGGACAGCACAGAATTCCGGACTGTTGAAGATACGCAAACAGTTGTCTTTGTTGATTATAACTGGGTTGTTCTTAAGAAAGAAGATGCTTATACAAAAAACACGGTAATATTGACCGGTGAAGTTTCAAATGTGCGATATACTACCGTAGACTATGAATTCATGGATACCAATGTTTCCGACAAAGCCACACTGTTCGATATTAAGGTAGACAAAGTTTTATCCTGTACATCGGATTTGTATCCCGACCGGGATTGCATTACAGTAGGTGTAGGTTACACTATGAGTACATACAACGAAGAACTTCCCGTAATAACGGAAGGAGCACGCTATCTTTTATTCTGCTATGTCACGGCTGACGACAAAGATGACGTGAGAGAGACATACAAATATGCCGATTGTTGGATTTGTTATCCCAAGGATTTGCTGTGCGAGAGCATTGACGGATATTATCTTGTATGCGACTTTTTCTCGGATATTCCGTCTGCCGTAAGCCTTGCAGGTGCAATAGGAGTGACAAAAGAAGATGCATCTGATATCTTTTCACATGTATCAAAGGAGTATATTAAAAGAAAAATGGAAGCCTCATCGAAGAGGAAAGTAATAAGTGAAGAGGTGGCACTTTCCTGCATAGAGACATTGAAAGTCCGAGCCGGAAACGGAGCGGATCAATTATGGAATATAATGAAAAACCGTTACCTTATAGAAGAGACCGCATTTGAGAATCATATTCGGAAGACAGCGGAAAGTTTTTCCGACCGATAAACAGAAACCGTTATAACAAATTAATACTGCACCGAATGTAGTGTAATATTCGGTGCAGGATATGCAAGTATTCTGCACTATTATTGCCTGATTACATGCAGATTATTGGTTTTTACCTGCAAATCATGATAATATAGCAAATTTCCAAAAATGAGGTTAATGTTCCTGTGGTAGCCTGATACTAACACAGGGTCACTTAAAAACTAAAAAGGTGTAGCTAATTAGGTTTTAGTTGATTATTAATCCATATCTTAACTTAGTTATTGCATTATAACTTAAATTGAGTTATAATACAAATCAGAGTTAAGAAAGGGCGGAAGTGATGGGATATTTGAATACTTTACTTGGAATACATGTAGTATATAAGGGCGATATTGTGAGGAATATACCCAATTTTATTCATGCACGATATAAGCTGCAGAAAGCCACTCTTGACGGAAATGAAGTTATATTCCTATTCCCGAAGACTGAATTGGAACCTGTAAGCGCTATTAAAAAACATATAGAGAGGATACAGAAAGAAGAAAATTTGCATGTTATTCTTGTTCCTAAGAAACTGACATATAGGCAGAAAGAATATCTTCTGCGCGATCGTATACCGTTTATTGTGGAGGAAAAACAGATATACCTTCCTTTTATGGGAACTTATCTTCAGGAGCGAAGCGATGGAGAAAAGCAAATGACGGATGTAATGCTTCCTTCCGCACAACTGCTGTTTCTATACTACATTTATAACGGTTGCGGTGAGCTGCTGACCAGTGAAGCTGCCAAAGCATTGGAATTAACACCGACATCTATCTCCAGAGCATCAATACAACTTGAGGGTATGGGATTAATTAAGACAGAAAAAAGAGGTGTACAGAAAGTTGTTTTTTCCGATAAAACTGTGCAAGAGCTCTTTACTGAAGGGCAAAAACACCTGGCTAATCCGGTAAAGAGAAGAGTATATGTACCGAAAAGTGAGATAAAAGAAAGATTGCTTTTTAGCGGATACTCTGCTCTTTCCAATTATTCTATGTTGAATCCGTCTGACATTGACTTTTATGCTACAGACAGTATTGCAAGATGGGAGAAGATTGCTTCAAAGAAGTTGCTAAACAAGGATGAGCAATGTGCAGTGGAATTTTGGAGTTATAATCCGAGAAAACTATCCAAGGACGAAAATGTTGACAGGCTTTCTCTTGCATTATCTCTTCGGGAAGATAAGGACGAAAGGGTAGAGGAAGCTGTGCAGGAAATGCTTGAGCAGGTATGGAGGGATATTGATGATAAGAGGAATTGAAAGCTTTAGAAAATGGTTCCAAGGCTGTGAAGAGCAATATGTGATTATAGGGGGGACTGCTTGTGACCTGTTAATGACAAATGAAGGGTTGGATTTTCGTGCGACAAAAGATATTGATCTTGTATTGGTTATAGAAGCATTAGATGTTTCGTTCGGAAAAAGATTTTGGGAATACATAGTTGCTGCAGGGTATGAACATCGCAACAAAAGCACGGAAGCATATCAATTTTACCGCTTTTCAAAGCCGCAATTGCAAGAATACCCTGCAATGATTGAACTGTTTACAAGAAAACCGGACACAATCATTCTGCCTCGAAATGCTATTCTTACACCGCTCCCGTTAGATGAAAATATTTCCAGTCTATCGGCTATTCTTCTTGATGATGATTACTATAATTTTTTAATGCAGGGAAGAACAAAGGTTGCAGGAGTAACTGTTTTAGACGTAACTCATCTGATTGCTTTTAAAGCTAAGGCATGGTTGGAGTTGTCTGAAAGAAATGTAGCCTGCGGTGATGTAGACAGCAGGGATATAAAGAAACATAAGAATGATGTATTTCGCTTAACGGAGCTGCTTTACCCTGATCAAGAGCCGCTTCGGAATGTGCCGCTTACAGTGCTGAAAGATATGAGAACCTTTTTAGAGAAAATGGAAACGGAAGATGTGGATTTGATAAAGCTTCGTATACCGAATAAGACCAAAGACACTATATTGGAAGAATTGCGTTCTTTGTACGGTTTAGATTAATCAATTGCCAGGCAAGTAATGCTGAAAGATGTATTAGCTACATGATATAAATAAAAAAGACGAACACGCTTTTGTGTCCGTCTACCGTAATCTGGAGGCGCCATCCGGATTTGAACCGGAGAATGAAGGTTTTGCAGACCTCTACCTTACCGCTTGGTTATGGCGCCATAAATAAATGGAGCGGGTTACGAGATTCGAACTCGCGACTTTCACCTTGGCAAGGTGACACTCTACCGCTGAGTTAAACCCGCTCGTTTGGTGCCCAGAGGCGGAATCGAACCACCGACACGGAGATTTTCAGTCTCCTGCTCTACCGACTGAGCTATCTGGGCATATGGCGACCTGGATGGGGCTCGAACCCACGACCTCCAGCGTGACAGGCTGGCATTCTAACCAACTGAACTACCAGGCCGCATAACGGGTAAAAATTGCTCTTAACCAGATCATTACAATATATTCTCTTAAAAAAGTACAATCAGACCTTCATTTTTAGGTCGCTTATTGAGTATACAAAATAGGCGTATTTTTGTCAACAGAAAAAAACCGGTGTGTCAAACAAACAAAGATGCGTACAAAGATGTTGTTATACTTCCTTAATTATGATTTAATTAAAGTCGGTAATGTCTTTTAGAAGACATTGAAAAGAGTTTATGTAAGCTCTTTAAAAATTAAATATCTCTTTTTGTGGTCTCACAATGTGAGACTGAACAAGGGAATCGGGTGCAAAGCCCGAACGGTACCGCCGCTGTAAGCGCCCATAATCAATGCTCGTTGACGAAAGTCGGTCACTGGGAAACCGGGAAGGCAGAGTTTGGTTAGCAGACTATTAGTCTTGCGAAGCGTTAGTCAGAAGACCTACAAGAAGATGCTGTGCTCCTTTTTGGAGTAAGTGCGTTTAGCATGAATACGGTTGCAACAGTTTTTTGCGGTTGTGACCGTTTTTTAACAGGGATGTGGCGGGTGCAAATATTCGGGAGGATAAAGGTTGCAGGTAAAGGGCATAAAAAAGCATAAGGGAAAAATAATTGCAGCAGCAGTTATACTGTGTGTCCTCGTTGTAACATATATTTGGGGCGGCAATTATGCTGTATCGGATATTTCATATAACTTTGCAAGTCCTTCTCCTACACCTTGTCAAAGAGAGGGTTCTTCGGAGGGTGTTTTTGAAGGTTCCAAATCCTATTCCGAACAGTTGGGTATGGTATTTGATAAGGAAACAGGCAAGGACAGATATCTTACCGACCCTGTTCCTGAAGGAAAACCCATACCCGTAGAACCCCAAGATGCCGTTATAACCGACACTGCACATACCTGCATTCTTTCTGTCCGTTGCGATACCATATTGAATAATATGAAATATTTAGACAAAGAAAAGGTGGAGCTTGTGCCGAAAGACGGAGTTATTTTCCCGGCTACCGAAGTAACTTTCTATGAGGGTGAATCGGTTTTTAATATTCTTCGAAGAGAAATGAAGAAAGCAGGAATTCATATGGAGTTTGTGAATACTCCCATGTACAACAGTGTATATATTGAAGGTATCAACAATCTTTACGAGTTTGATGTAGGTGAGCTTTCCGGCTGGATGTATAAGGTGAACGGTTGGTTTCCCAATTACGGCGCTTCCCGTTATCAGTTAAAAGCCGGTGATGTGGTTGAATGGGTATATACCTGTAATTTAGGACGCGATGTGGGTGGATATTACGCTATGGGGGAAGAATGATGAAAGACACGTTTTCCACATACCACCCTGCCGTAAACTTTCTGTATTTCACTTTAATACTGGTGTTTTCCATGTTTTTTATGCACCCTGTTTGTCTTGCAACATCTTTACTGTCGGCTTTATGTTATTCAATTTATTTGAACGGTAAAAAAGCTTTATTCTTCAATCTTAAATATATGTTACCGCTACTTATCATTACCGCCCTTATAAACCCCGCTTTTAACCATGAAGGCGGCACCATTCTTACCTATCTTAGAGACGGCAATCCTTTAACGCTGGAATCCATAACATACGGAATAGCCGCAGCGGTTATGCTTATTACCGTCATATCCTGGTTTTCCTGCTATAACGCGGTTATGACTTCCGATAAGTTTGTGTACCTTTTCGGACGCATTATTCCTGCTCTGTCGCTGATATTATCCATGGCTTTACGTTTTGTTCCACATTTTAAGGCACAGATTAAGGTGGTTTCCGATGCGCAAAAGTGTATAGGGCGGGATGTCTCCAACGGAAGTATTTTACAGCGGGCAAAGCACGGTATACGAATACTGTCCATTATGGTTACATGGGCGTTGGAAAACGCCATTGAAACGGCGGATTCCATGAAAAGCCGCGGTTACGGTTTGCCGGGACGCACAGCCTTTTCCATATATCGTTTTGATAAGCGGGATAAAAAAGCTATGCTCTTTTTGTCTCTTTGCGGAATATATATCATATTAGGGGCTTTTTTAGGCGGTATATATTGGAGATATTTTCCCACTATGAAAGGTGTGGGGTTTGAACTTTATCCCATATCCCTTTATATCTGCTACTTTGCCTTGTGTATAATGCCGGTTGTTATTAATGTAAATGAGGATAGAAAATGGAAAGCTATACAATCAAAAATTTAACTTTTTCCTATCCGGAGAAAGAGAAAAAAGTATTAAATAATCTCTCTTTTTCCATAGAGCGGGGACAGTTCGTAACTCTTTGCGGACCTTCGGGGTGCGGTAAAACCACACTTCTCAGACAACTAAAAACTGTGCTTGCACCGCATGGAAGTTTAAGCGGAGATATCATATTTGAAGGGAAACCGTTATCTGAAGTTGATATACGTACCCAAAGTTCAAAGATAGGTTTTGTAATGCAATCTCCCGATAATCAGATTGTTACCGACAAGGTATGGCATGAATTGGCTTTCGGGTTGGAAAGTTTAGGCTTTAATACACCCGCTATCCGTTTGAAAGTAGCTGAAATGGCTTCATTTTTCGGTATAGAGACCTGGTTTTATAAAAATGTTACCGAACTATCCGGAGGACAAAAGCAACTGCTGAACCTTGCAGCTATCATGGCGATGCAACCGTCGGTACTTATACTGGACGAACCCACAAGTCAGTTAGACCCCATAGCGGCAACGGAATTTATCTCCGCTGTGGAAAAGATAAACAGAGAATTAGGTGTCACCGTTATAATAACCGAGCATAGGTTGGAGGAGGTTTTCGCTATATCCGACAGGGTATTGGTTATGGATGAAGGGCGGATAATCTGTGACGGTACACCTAATGAAGTGGGTGAACAGTTGAAAGACTTACATCACGGCATGTTTTTAGCAATGCCTGTTCCCATGCGTGTCTATGCGGGTGTGGAAAATAGTCTTGCTTGTCCCGTTACCGTAAGAGAGGGACGTACATGGTTGGATACCTTTACAAAGAACAAACAGTTAAGAGATATCCCTGCTGAGGATTCAATAAAGGAGCAAGAGGGTATTCCCGTTATTGAGTTTGATGAAGTATGGTTCAAATATGAAAAGGATGCTCCGGATGTGCTTAAAGGTCTTTCCATGAAAATATATCAAGGAGAGTTCTATGCCATATTGGGCGGAAACGGTACGGGAAAAACCACGGCACTGTCGCTCATATCCGGCATAAACAAGCCTTACAGAGGAACGGTTAGAATAAACGGGAAAGAACGGTCCAAGATAGGGGATAAAGAACTGTTTAACCGTATGTTGGGTGTATTACCGCAAAATCCTCAAGCACTTTTTGTTAAAAAGACCGTGCAGGAGGATCTTTTGGAAATGCTGTCCGGACAAAAGAAGTCCAAAGCGGAAAAAGAGCAACAAATAGCAAAGATCGCGAAACTGTGCAGATTGGAAGAGCTGTTATCCATGCACCCTTATGATTTGTCAGGCGGAGAACAACAGCGGGCGGCTTTAGCCAAGGTTCTTCTTTTAGAGCCTAAGATATTGCTTTTAGATGAGCCTACTAAAGGCATGGACGCGGAATTTAAACGGATATTCGCTAATATTCTTTATGAGCTTTTGTATAAAGGCGTTACCGTACTCATGGTAAGCCACGATATTGAGTTTTGTGCAAAATATGCTCATAAATGTGCTCTGTTCTTTGACGGTAATATAGTAAGCTGGAATACCCCGCGAAGTTTCTTTTCCGACAACAGTTTCTATACCACCGCAGCCAACAGAATGGCAAGACATATGCTTCCGACCGCAATAACTGCGGAAGATATAATTTATGCGTGCGGGGGAAAAGCGGAACCTTTTGAAATAAAGATACCGGAAGATAGAAACATTATGCCCATAGATACAAAAGAAGATACAGCAGAGGAATATGACAAAAGTGTATTAAAAAGTGAAAAAAAGAATAATAAGTTGCCCGCCTGGCGTATAGCAGGTGCAGTACTTACTGCTTTAGCCTTTCTTGTAACGGCATATTTTGCCGTAAGCAACATGGGGGATTTGTCAGCTATTATTAAACAGGGTGATTTATCGGTAGTTTCTTTCGGTAAAGAAATGAATATATGGCACTATGTTCTGTTAGCCGTTGCATTGGCAGCGGAATTACTCCTGTTCTTTATTCTTCTTCGGCCTAAACATACAAAGATAGATAACGAACAGGTAGCGGCGGATAAAAGAAAGCTTTCCAAGCGTACACTTCTTGCCGCTGCAATGATACTTATAGCTATCCCATTAACTATCTACTTAGGCGTCTATTATTTAGAGGACAGAAAATATTATTTTATCAGTATGCTGATAATATTGGAAACCATGCTGCCTTTTGTCCTTATATTTGAAGGGCGCAAACCTCAGGCAAGAGAGTTGATTATAATTGCGGTGCTTTGTGCCATAGGAGTGGCGGGGCGTACGGCTTTTTTCATGTTACCGCAATTCAAGCCGGTAGCGGCTATTGTAATTATAGCGGGAGTTGCATTCGGAGGGGAGACGGGATTTTTAGTAGGAGCGGTTACCGCCTTTGTGTCCAATATGTTTTTCGGTCAGGGTCCGTGGACACCTTGGCAGATGTTTGCTTTCGGTATAATAGGGTTTTTGGCCGGGATATTATTCAGAAAAGGAATATTACGGCGCAATACTATTGCACTTTGTATCTTCGGCGGACTGGCTACATTCTTAATATACGGAGGTATAATGAATCCCGCATCGGTATTGATGTATGAGGCAAAACCCACAATGGAAATGTTCTATGTTGCATATATCCGGGGTATTCCTTTTGACCTTATCCATGCGGTTGCCACCGTTGTCTTCCTGTTTTCCATTGCAAAACCCATGCTGGAGAAATTGGACAGGGTAAAACTGAAGTACGGACTTATAGAAAGGTGAAGTTTTTTGCTTCTTTAACATAAAAAGCTGCCAAACAGTTTTCTGTTATCATCAGAAAACGAATAGATAGGGCATCTTAAAAATGGTATAATATTTTCAAGTATATTAACTACTTGAGATAGGGAGGTGTTTCTTTGGCACACAATAATTTGCGTATTGTTGACGACAATATGTATCAAAAACTCTTGGGTGAACTTAAAGAAAGAGTGAGAAGCAGTCAACTAAAAGCTGCTGTAAAAGTGAACTATGAACTTTTGGACTTGTATTGGAATTTCGGAAAGGAAATTGCATTAAGACAGGAACAGTGTGCTTGGGGCGATGCATTTATCAAGTCACTGTCAAAAGATTTGTGCAAGGAATTTCCTAAACTGCAAGGGTTTTCCGAAACTAACCTTAAGTATATGAAGCGCTTTTATTTGTTTTACCAAAAAAGTCAACAGGCTGTTGACCAATTGGAATATATATTCTCAATTCCTTGGGGACATCATATTCTGTTAATGACAAAATGTAAAAGTCCGGAAGAAGCGTTGTTTTACATTGAGAAAACAATTAAAAACGGTTGGAGCAGAGCAGTACTTCTCAATTATTTAGATACGACTCTTTACACAACACAAGGAAAGGCAATCACAAATTTTACAACTCTCCTGCCTGATTCTCAAAGTGATTTAGCAAAAGAAACATTAAAAGATCCATATAATTTTGATTTCCTTACCTTGACGGAAGGATATAGGGAAAAAGAATTAGAGGATGCATTGACAACGAATATTACTCAGTTTTTATTAGAGCTGGGGCAAGGCTTTGCTTTTGTGGGGCGACAGGTGCCGATTATGGTTGGCTCAAAAGAGATGTTTATTGATCTATTGTTTTATCACTTGGAGCTTAGATGCTATGTTGTTGTGGAACTCAAGGCGACGGAATTTGAACCCGGCTATATCGGGCAATTAGGTGTTTATGTTGCTGCAATGAATCATCAGAGGAAAAAGGAAGCAGATAATGAAACATTGGGATTGTTAATCTGTAAAACAAAGGATAATGTCGTGGCTGAATATGCTTTGGAATCCAGCAGTCAACCTATCGGAATTTCAGAATATCATTTATCTCAACTTCTTCCGAAAGATTACAGGAGCAGTTTGCCGAGTATTAAAGAAATTGAGCAAGGCGTTATGGCAATCGGAAAAGAGGTATTTTTATAGTTGAAAAGTAAAAAAAGGGTAGCAATTGCATACCCTTTGTGATATGGTTTAGTTGAGTTTGAAGTCTCGGTAGTTTACGGGATTTCAGGAGATAATTTCGAGTGCTGTATGCGGTGGTCTGTTCTTTGGAATAAGAACGCATACATGTTAAAAGGGAAGCCGGTCGGAATCCGGCACGGACGCTGCCACTGTGAAGGTCCGCACTCCCGCGGTGAAAACCGGTCATTGAATCGTTATGATTTGATAAGGCAAGGGAGAGCATAAAAAGGACCGAAGTCAGGAGACCTGCTCGGAATTCATGCCGTCACACGATAAATGACAGGGGCATGGTGTTTTGATGTGCGAAGATACAGCCGCACGATGGTAAATATTTACTGTCGTGCGGTTTTTTCATCTGATTCCTAAGCACATCCTTTGTCGAAGACGGAAAAAAGACCAATCGTAAAAACAGCGGAGCGAGTTCTTTTAAAGAACCCCGCTGCAAAGCGGTCTCTAAATTCGATGAAGAAAGGGGTTGATGCACGGAAAATGAAATATTGACAGTTACAAATGATTTTCCACAAAAGATGACAGGTTCAGGTGATGATATTTAGTCACTTGAGAGTATTAATATGAAGAAACTAATTTGTATAAGGAGATTAACAATGCAAAGAAGTATAAAAGTAAATAAGTTTTTAGCTGTTATTTTATCCCTGCTTATACTCCTGCAAATATGCCCGTTAGGTGTATTTTCCGCAACAGCAATATATGAGCTTAAGGATACAACGGCAACGAAAATAGGTTCATTTACTCAGAGCGGTCAAACAATGGATATATATAAGCTGTCCCTTGACGGTTCCAAATATGGCTCTGTACAGTTAAAGGGACGGGATATGCTCGGCAACAGGATGCCCGTACTTCGTACACCTTCCGGTCAATACAAAATGATACAGCTTGTTCGGTTGGGTATAGTTTCCGAGACCAATATAGGTAAAGAGTGTTATGAGAACACAAAAGGTTTTCTGCCGGAAGATATAGTCAATGATTGCATGGAAGAAAACACTATCGGGTATTATTGGTATGGAATGCAACCTATGCCTGGGCTTGGTCCTGCCGTAGCACATATTGCAGGCTTTATCATAATAGAGTGGTCGTCAGCTACAGCTGTAAATGAGAAGAGAGAAACATCAATAAATGCATTAACCGAAGTTTGGGAAGCTGCTAAAGAAACCGATGCTTACAAAAACGCAAGCGGAGAAACAGCCGATATTGCTTCAAATGTTGACTCGACGTATAACGAAACCGTTACAGCCATAAATATGGCTCCGAGTATAAAAGAAATTGAAGAAGTGAAAAATACCGGAATAGAAGCAATAAATACCATTATTGCCGGCGGTGAAGCAACCGGACCTACAGTTGAGTATATTATCACATATATCACGGTGGAAAAATTGTTTATTGACGGCAATTTTATTGTGGAACCGACAGAAATGAAACTGCCTAAAGGTCTTAATGCGGCAGATCTTATGATGCAGGCTCTGAAAGCACGTTATCCCGAAAAGGGTGAAGAAGCATATCGGTACAACGGCGGTTATCTTGCAGGTGTTTGGGATCCGGACTTTGTGTATAAGGGCTCGGGAACGGTGCAGAAAGAGGGATACCTAAGCGAAAAAGATGCGGGTTCTTTCAGCGGCTGGATGTATTGCGTTAATGAAAGATTCCCCTCAACCGGTATGGACGGTTATACGTTAGAAGACAATGACGTTATGCGTCTTATATACGTAGGGCATTACAGTGCTACAGGCGGCGGAGCGAACAGGAGTGACCTTATAAGAAAGGTTGCTAATATTCGTAAGCAGTATTCAAATTCTATTGAAGCCATAACGGAGATATACGGTACTGCATACGATGACGCAATGACTGTTTTGAAACAAACTACCGTTGGAGAATACGAGGTGTCAAGTGCTCTGAATGCATTGATTACCATAGAAACATCCGTTTCCGTAACGGATATTGTTGATGTCCCTGCCGAAGTTGCTGCGGAGACGCCTTTGTCATTAGTCGGTACGGTAGAGCCGGATAATGCATCCCATAAAGAAATAACCTGGACTGTTAAGAATCAGGGTACGACAGGTGCATTCATAGAGAAAAATATTTTACATACCTTGTCGGAAGGTAATGTTACGGTTACTGCAACAATTGAAAACGGTAAAATAAAAGAAGACTTTTCCAAAGACTTTGATATAACGGTTACTATAAGCCTTGCACAGCAACTTGAGGAGGCAAAACAGGCAAGAATTGATCAAATTAATGCCGTATATACCGGTGTCGATGAGACCGATTACACAAAAGATTCATGGACACGTTTTTATGCTTTGATACAAAGTGCCATTGCAAATGTGCATGCAGCTACAACAGTTGATGCCATTAATGCTGTTGCAATACCTTCAACAGACGGTCTTGAAACGGTTGCGGCACATCTTGCAACCCTAAAAACAGCCAGGATTGAAAAGATAAATGCCGTTATCAACGGTTTGACGGAGGCCGATTATACACCCGATTCATGGACGGAATTACAGACCGCAATAACCGATGCGATTCAAGCGGTTACCGATGCTACGGATGCAGCCGCAGTGGAAGCGGTTAATATACCTTCAATAAGCGGTCTTGTTGCGGCAGGTTCGGAATTGGAAGAAGTGAAGAGAGCAAAGATTGCTCAGATAAACGGCGTTACCAACGGTTTTTCGGAAACCGACTATACAGCCGATTCATGGGCAGCATTGCAGACAGCGATAATCGATGCGATTCAAGCGGTCAATAACGCAACCGATGTTCCTGCGGTAAAGGAAGTAGCTATACCGTCAACTGACGGTCTTGTAGCGGTTGCTTCACAGTTGGCTTCGGCTAAAGAGGCGAAGATTGCCCAAATAGCTGCCGTTACCGACGGTTTAAACCAATCAATATATACCAAAGCATCATGGTCTGCATTGCAGTCAGCGATGGCAACGGCAACAGCCGATGTGCAAAATGCCAAAACTTTAGCAGCGGTAGAAGCAATATCTATCCCTTCGACAGAGAATCTTGTAACAATATTGGATTCTGAGAAAGCGGCGAGAATTGCAAGATTTGAAGCGGTCTTTGACGGTTTAGTGCAAGCCGAATACACTGAAGCATCGTGGGCAGCCTTACAAACGGCTGTTAACAATGCAAAGGAAGAAGTAAACAGTGCCGAATCGGTGGAAGAAGTAAAAGCGGTTCGCATCCCGTCAACTGACGGACTGGTGACACTTAAAGAGGAGTTGGCGGCTGCGAAAGCGGAGAAGAAAGCACAAATAGAGGAAAGAAATAGATATCTGTATCAATTACCTTATACACCGGGTTCATGGACGGCATATTGCAGAGGCTACCAGACAACAATGGCATCGATTGATGCGGCAACTACTGTTGAAGAAGTGAATGCAATTACTTTCCCGTCAGAGAGTATGCTTGTACTTAGAGGCGATAAAGGCGCACTTAGGGAAGCGATTACTTTGGCGGAAACAAAGAACCAAGACCACTATATCGAGGGTTGGGATGAGTTTTTCAACGCATTACGTGCCGCAAAACAAGTTGAAGGCGATTGGAATGCCGCACAGGGAAAAGTTGACAATGCTTTAGCAAATCTTAACGACAGAATGACTCGTCTTGTTTTGAAAGACGGTTATGCGGGTGCATTGAATGATGTACTTAACTATATCAGAAGTAATGTGGAAACCCCGGAATTGGGAAGTATCGGCGGTGAATGGGCTATTCTTTCGTTAGCGCGCGGCGGTTTTTCAGATACTCCGTATTATGACGGTTATTACAGTCGCATACTGACAAGTATAGCGGATAAACCGGACAAGTTGAATGACAACAAATCTACGGAAAACTCGCGACTTATACTGGCTTTGACTTCTTTAGGAATCGGTGCTGTAAATGTCAACGGTAAAAACCTTATCGCTCCGTTACTTTCCGATAGCGAGTGGGTAAAAAGACAGGGCATAAACGGTGCAGTATTTGCATTGATAGCTATGGATTCTTTACCGTACGCAAAGAACAGTCCGGTCAGGCAGGAGTTGGTCGACTACATTTTAAGCTGCCAAGTAGGCGACGGTTGGTCGCTTGACAATACCAATCCCAATCTGGACATTACGGCAATGACCATCCAGGCTCTTGCCCCATACAAAGAGCAAGATGATGTATCAGCAGCTGTTGGCAAGGCTCTCGCATGGATTGTCAGGCAGAAGATAACCGATTCGGAAGGTTGTTCACAGGTAATAGTAGCATTGTCAGCATTGGGAGAAGATGCCGCCGATTTCAACGGTAAAAACTATATCAGCATACTTCTTTCCTACTATGATGCTACAAACAAGGCTTTCTTACGTGAAAGTGCAGCCAATTTAATGTCAAGCGAGCAGGGTGCATATGCATTGGTAGCATATGACCGCTTCAAAAACGGTAAAGCACGCCTTTATGATATGAGTGATGTTGTGAAGATGGTTTCCGATGATGTGCTTCCGGCGGTTGCGGATAAAACGGCATTGGAAGAGAAAATAGCACAAGCGGAAAGATACAGTGAGAGCGATTATACAGCGGGAAGTTGGAGTGCATTACAAATTGAACTAAGGGATGCAAAAGCTGTAAGAGACTTGGAAACCGTAACTCAGGCGGTTGTGGATAATGCCGTTAGTTCATTGGTTTCAGCAATAGCGAAACTGAAAATAGCGGAACCCGCCGTTCAACTTAAATATGTCAGACTCAGTGTAACCGATCCCAATGCTAAGGCTAACCAACAGAGCGTATACTATCCGCCCACAGCAATGGAAATGAATGAAGGTGAGACGGCATATTCAATACTCAGACGCACAGGTTTGACTCTTCGGGTATCGGACCATTCACAGTATGCAGGTGTTTATGTTGAAGCTATAAGCGGATTCGGTGAGTTTGATGACGGGCCGCAGTCCGGTTGGATGTACAAGGTTAACGGTGTGTTCCCCGGCTATTCTTCATCATTGTATGAATTGAAAGAAAATGATGTAGTTGAGTGGGTATACACAAGAGACTTGGGCAAGGATGTAGGCGGATACCTGCCGGGAGTGGAAGATACCGATACAGCTGAGCAAGGTGTAGCAACTCTGACACCTAAAGCAGATGTTACCGGTTCCGATGCTACCGCTTCGGTTACCGATGAGCAGATTAACTCTGCAGTAAAAGCAGTAAAGAGCGGCTCTTCAGGAAGTGTAAGTATTGCGCCCTCAGGAGCGGACAATGTAAAGAATGTAGCCGTAAATATACCGACTACTGCTGCAAAGAGCATAGCTGATGAGAAGAATTTAAGTCTGGAGATAGATACTCCTGTCGGAACAGTAACCATTCCCAACGATGCCTTAACTTCCATAGCAAATGAGGCTGAAGGCTCGGATATTGAGGTAAGTATTGCTAAAAAGAGTGCAGCGGATGTTACGGACGATAGTATAGATACATCCAGCGGTATTGTGATTTCGGTAAGTATATCTTCCGACGGTAAAGAGATATCAAGCTTCGGAGGAAAGAGCATTACAATAGACATTCCTGTAAGTAACGAGTTTGAAGCAGGTGAAACCTACAGTGTAGTACATATATCAAAGAACGGTTCCACGGAAAACATAAAAGGTGAGTGTATAAAGATTGACGGAAAGCTCTATGTACGTATCAGTGTAACTCACTTAAGTACTTTTGTAGTACTCTTAGATGATGTGGTACTGGCATTTACCGACCTGAATAAACACTGGGCTGTAAAAGAGATTAAGTATGTCTATGCTAAGGGAATAATGAAAGGAACAAGTGAAACCACATTTGAACCCAGAGAGACATTAAGTCGAGCAATGCTTGTGACAATGCTTTATCGTTTGGAAAAAGAGCCTAAAGCAGATAGTAAGAACATCTTTACCGACGTTAAAAACGGTATGTGGTATACAGATGCAATATGCTGGGCAGCAAGTAACGGCATAGTGAACGGTTACGGAGAAGGTATATTTGCTCCGAATGACAGCATCACAAGAGAGCAGATGGCAACCATTCTTTACAGATATGCACAGTACAAGAATTATGATGTATCCAAAACCGGAGACCTTACCGTATTCGGTGACAAAAAAGAGATAAGCAAATGGGCATTGGGTGCGCTTAAGTGGGCAAACGGTGAAAAACTCATAAACGGTCGTACACGCACCGGAATAGTGCCCGCAGGCAACACAACACGTGCCGAAGCTGCTGTAATGCTTACACGTTTTATGAAAAACGTAGTGAAGTAGACGGTTATACTAATGAATTAAAATGAGTAACTGTACTAATGATGTAAAGTAATAGTACACCCGTCGCCCGATTATCAGGGTGGCGGGTGTACGGTTTCAAATACCCTGCTATTTAGTAGCAGTGCAGGAGGTTATTTGTGAAAACAGTATTGAGAATAACAGTTTTATTGTTTATAGTGCTTTCTCTTGTTATGGGGTTTGCAACTCCCGTAACGGCTCTTTCAAAAGAAGAGTTGGAAAAGTCGGTTTATGCGGCAGCTGAATATATGGTAAATACGGTAAAGAATCCGCAAGTAGGGTCTATCGGGGGAGAGTGGGCGGTAATAGGGTTAGCACGCAGCGGTTATGAGGTGCCGGACGGATATTACGAGAACTATTATGCTACCGTGGAAAACTATGTAAAGGCTTGTAAGGGAGTATTGCATGAAAAGAAATATACGGAATACAGCCGTATTATTGTAGCTCTTTCTTCAATCGGTAAAGATGCCCGTGATGTTGCAGGCTATGACCTTACTTATGCTTTAGGTGATTACGATAAAACTATATGGCAGGGACTTAACGGACCCATATGGGCTTTAATTGCATTGGATACAAAGGATTATCCCATTCCGGAAAACAAAGAAGCCAAAACTCAGGCGACAAGACAGAAGTATATAGACCGCATTTTAAAGTGTCAGCTAAAAGACGGAGGCTGGAGTTTGTTCGGAGGAAGTTCCATAGCTACCTCTCAGGACGAAATTTCCGATCCGGACATTACCGGAATGGCACTTCAAGCTCTTGCAAAGTATCAGGACCAACCTAAAGTAGCTAAAGCAACAAAAGAGGCTTTAGCATGTATGAGCGGTAAGCAGGGTAGTAGCGGCAATTTTGCCAGCTGGGGAACAACAAATTCCGAAAGCTGCGTACAAATGCTTGTCGCACTGTGTGAACTCGGAATACCTTTGGACGATTCACGTTTTGCGAAAAACGGTGTTACTCTTTTGGATAATTTAAAGACTTATCAGTTGGAAGACGGCAGTTTTCTTCATACATATTCCGGCTCCGGCAGCAATCAGATGGCTTCGGAACAGGGGCTTTACGGTGTAGTTGCGGCTCTTAGAGCGATTGAGGGGAAGAACAGTCTTTACAGAATGAGTGATGCCGTAACTGTAGAAAGTTCTATTGATATTACTGTTAAAAAAGGTGAAGGTCTCGAGGGGAAGCATAAAGATGTGTTGCCTATGCCCATAACCGCACCCGGCACCACTTTTGAGGATATTACATTCAGTCCCAATATAGCGGCGATAGAGGCGCTTGCTTCGAGGGGTATCATAAACGGGAGAAGCAAGAAGAGCTTTGCACCCGATGCCAATATGACCAGAGCGGAGTTTGCTACCATAATAACCCGCGGGTTAGGTCTTGTTGAAGAGGATACCAAAGTGTTCAGCGATGTATCTTCGGATAAGTGGTATGCGGGTTATATAGGAACAGCCAACAAGTACGGGATAGTAAACGGTGTCGGAGAGGGGAAATTCAATCCCGAAGGCACTATAACAAGACAGGAAGCCGCTACAATGGTTGCTCGTGCAGCTGCATTATGCGGACTGGATACAAAGATGAGCAATGCTGAGATAAGGGATGTATTATCTCAATTTGAAGATTACGTTACCGTGTCGGATTGGGCAATGGAATCAATGGCTTTTTGCTATAAAAAAGGCATACTCGGTGATTCCGCACTTAAGGTGGAGCCTAAAGTTCAGATACAAAGAAGCGAAATAGCACAGATGCTGTTTAATATGTTAACTGTTGCGAATTTGCTCTGATGTTGTTTGTAGCAGTATATGTATTGTGGTAGAATATGTTTGATAAAAGTGATAGGAGATATCTTTAATTGGCTAAAAAACGAAAGAAAAAAGCTTACTGGATTATAATTGTCGTACTGCTTGCGGTATCGGTATCGGTCGGTTTCATATTTTTCAGGACGGAGATACTCAGGTTCTTTAAGGCCGATGTAGTAGCAAAAGATGCCGGCGTACAATACACAATTCCCGTAGTGACGGGAAGTGTTGTTGCATCGGAAAACGGGTATATATATATCTGTACCGACAACAACTTATCCATTTTCAAAAGCAACGGAGAGTTTTTACGCTCTTATCTTCTTTCCTATACCGATACAAAGATTGCCTATTCCGATACGCATGTAGTGGTATATGATAAAGGTGCCACATCGTACACCGTTTTTTGTGAAGGTAAGAAGGTAGATGAATATACGGCAAAAACCGCCATAACATATGTATTCGCATTTGATGAATATATGTTTTTACTTTGCGAAGGCTTACAAGGATACCTCGGAGCGGTATACTGTTCGATATATCAGACAAACCTCATAATACCCGACGGATACAAGAACGATATACAATATTCCGAAAGATATCCCGTTTATCTTGACATGTTTGATGATAAGGAGCAGTTTGCGGTTGTTTCCTGTGTCCCCGATGATATGTCAAAAACACATATAGAAGTATTTGAAATAGGGAAACCCACTCCGATAGCAGGTATCACATTGGACGGGTTCCTGCCCAAAACGGTATGTTTACAAGACGGAAGATTTCTTGTGGCCAATGATACCGATGTTTTGCTGATAGATAAAGTAATGGAAAAGACCTCGGTTTTTAAAGATCAACAGATTGTTTATATCAAAGGATATGAAAACCAAGCATACGGATATGGTATAATAGACGGTGAAGACAGGATATTTAAGATAGGTTCCGACGGCACATTGGCATGGAAAAAAGCATTACAAGAGGATGTTCAGGGATTTTCGGTTTTCGAGAATAAACTGGTAATCTGGAAAGCACAGACCTTGAGCATGTTTACGCTTAAGGGAAATGATTTCCATTCAGTGGAAACCGATTCGCTTATACAACAGGTAATAGCGATAGGCAGTCACAGACTTGCCATATTAACGTCAAGGAATGTGATTGTTTATAAGTATTAGATAACTGTGGATTGATGATTTATATGAAGTGTGGGAGAATATATAGAGAAGGAGATAAATGATGAATGTAGCAGACTATATCTTAATATTAATAATAATTGTTTCCATGATTTTGGGAGGAATAAGGGGAATCATCATGTCGGCATATGGATTGCTGACTACCATCTTAAGTATTTTTCTCTCCTTTAAATTCGCTCAGCCCATCAGAGATTTATTGGTGGGAACCAGTTTCTATAACAACATACATGAAAAGATTGAGCATATGGCGGAAGCATTGGTACCCAATCTGGATTCGGTAGAAGAAGCGATTATCGCTACCGTCAATTCTTTGCCGTTTCCCGATGATATAAAGATTTGGCTTATAGAGAGAATAGATTTTTCTCAAACCACCACAAAAGCGGAAGCTATGGGCGGATTGGTTGCTAACATAACCGACCTTATAATAGCAATAATCATAGGTATCATATTATTCGTTCTGTTGTTGATAATATTCAAACTTCTCAGAGGATTGGTAAAGAAGATATCGGAACTGCCGGTTATCAAGCAGGTGGATGCAATAGTAGGAACTATTATCGGAGCGGTATCGGGCGTATTGTTGATTTACATTATATTCCTGATTATATCCGGTTTCCAGACAGCGGAAATAATGAGTGTGGTTCATGAAACAATTCAGAAAAGCAAACTGGCAAGTGTGCTGTATAACAACAATCTTCTGCTGGAGTTGTTTAAGAAGTAGGTTTTTCTTATACATTATTAATATTGATTTAACTTAATAAGCTTAAAAAGTCATATTAAGTTCATCTTCCGCGTATATAGTTTAATGTAATACGGGGAGGATTTTGTTATGACCAATATATCAATATGGGGAGATTCGGTTTTGAGAGGCGTTGTGTATGATGACAATGCCGGTAAGTATGTTTTTCTTCAGAACAGTTGCATACCGGAAACCGCTAAAAACTTTAATATCACATATGTCAATAATTCCAAATACGGTATGACCGCACCCAAGGCTTTGGAAAGAATGAAGAAGAATCTGGAAGAAAATGATATTAAACCGGATTTTGCACTTATTGAATTGGGAGGTAATGACTGCGATTTTAACTGGAAAGAAGTAGCATCAAACCCGGATATTAACCATGACCCCAATACCCCTATTAAAGTGTTTGATAAGACAATAAGGCAGATGGTTACCATGTTCAGAGAAAAAGGTATCGAGCCGGTTCTGACCAACCTGCACCCGATAGATCCCGTCAGATATCTGGACTGGATTACAAAAGACGGAACATCAAAAGAAGCCATACTGAAGTGGCTTAAGGATGTATTCAAGATATACAGATTTCAGGAGCTTTATTCTCTTACCATAGAACATATTTCCAAGCAACTTAATGTCCGGCTTATAGATATAAGGAAGGCATTCCTGGATGCAAAAAATCTGATGGAACTGTTATGCAGAGACGGCATTCATCCCAATGAAAAAGGGCATGAAATCATAGCAAGCTGTCTCATAGAATATATATCCGATTACAAAAGAGAAGTTTTACAAGGAGCTGTTTAACGCATTATATTGAATGAAAAGGCAATATGGGATATACTTTTTTTATGAAAAAAGTATGCCTGCTTATAATTTGCCTTTTTATATTATCCTTTATACTGACAGGTTGTGACAACCAGCCGTGGATTAACATGGTTGACACTTTAATGCAGGGTGATTACAGAAAAGCCAACAAACAGTATGAGAAAATTGAAAAGAATTATGTATATGCGATGAATACATCGGAGTATGTCTATCAATATATTGAAAACATAGTTACATCATTCAAACAGGACAAGACCTCATACGAAACCGCGGAAAAGAAACTGAATCTTTTTTCGCTGCTGGAAATGCCGCTGTATAATCTGGAGGATGCAAAAAGCGAAGTTGAAAGAATACAGGCATCAAGAACAGCCTATAATCAAGCAAGGGAGTTGTATCTTGCCGAATTGTATTACGATGCCCATAATAAGTTCAAGCTTGTGGAAATAGATGATTCCAGAAACTATGATAAAGCTCAGGAATATCTCTTAAGCATTGTATATGTGTTGCTTTATAGAGAAGAATACTATAAGGCTGCCGATGTCATCTTATCGGTGGATATAAACAGCAATACGGTACCCAAACTTGCGGAGTATTCAGTAGATCTGGCGATAAGACTTCTGTATTACAAGGATGATATGGATAGAGCTTATGAATTAAATGATAAATTGATAAAACTTCTTATACGCATGGAGCCCGGCGTTAAAGACGCAATTAAGGAATGGTCAAGAAAACTGGAATCAATTTATTCCCGTCCGGAATATGCGGCGGTGTGTATTTCTTTCCTTTCGGACGATATGGAAGACATGTTTTACAAGTTGGAGCAGACCGATTTACGCCTGGAGACACAAAAAACCGATTATGCATTTATTATCCTTAAATCCATCCCTGTTCGTCAGGATACTATAGGGTATATAGCCCCCAGAATGACCGAAATTCTGTATCAATATATCTCACAGGGCAAACCTGACTATGCTCAGTCGGTAGTAGATATAATCTTTTCGGAGATTGATGATGACCGGATGGTTAAGTCTTTGGTGACCTATATACAGGATAATATTAAGAATAAAGAGTATCTCAATAAGATAGATATGACTGTAGGAAGATAGGTTTCTGTTGACAATAGACAAAGTGGTGTATATAATAGGAAAAGTCTCTAAAGCCATGCCGAAGTGGCGGAATAGGCAGACGCACAGGACTTAAAATCCTGCGGTCGAATAGACTGTACCGGTTCGACCCCGGTCTTCGGTACCAGTATGCCGCGGAGTAGAGCAGTCCGGAAGCTCGTCGGGCTCATAACCCGGAGGTCAAAGGTTCAAATCCTTTCTCCGCAACCAATAAAGAAAACAGCCGTGCATATTGATGGCTGTTTTTTTTATCTTAAAATATAATCAAAACAATAGTTGTAGAGTTATTGACATATTTAGTATAAAATTATATTGCGAGGTGAAATAATGGAAATAAGGGAAATTGAAAAAATAATAAATGAAAAGATATCTCCATATTCTCTCAATGAAGAAGGCATATCAATTGTTTCAAAATTAGTGAACAATTTTTCCTTTGAATTGTTAAAAGAATGTATTGATACCGGAGTTAATGCATATTTTAGGTTTGACAAAGAGGGGAATTTAACTGAGGAATCAGTTGATACCTTTATGAAAAAACTTGGTGGAATTGCTTACAACAGGCTTAAAACTCCTCTTGATAAACAAATATTTTCCATAAAAAATAGGTGTTGGCATAAATTTCCTGATTGGAATACTGATAAAGCGAACGATATCTTGATAAGATACATTAGTGCACTTAAAAGTAAAGGTCTTACAGAGGAATTGATTATTAATGATTTACAAACTGATGTGAGTAAAATGTGTTCGCAATCGAGTGACTGGTCTGATTGGTCCTCTGGTATGGAATATTGGATTGATAATATAAAGGATTGGCCAGATGAAGACAGTGTTGCCATTAAGCATAATGAATCAATAATAACTAATGATGTTATTGAAGGATTTTTACATAATTCGCCAAATATGCAATCTTTATGTAAGCAAATTAACGCAAGTTATGAAAACAATTTATATGACTGCACAGCAGTTATCATGCGGCGTTTGTTAGAAAATCTTCTTATTCTTACGTATGAAAATAAGGAACTTGAAGATGATATTATGGATGAGAGTGGGAGACACTATTTGCCCCTAAGTGATATCATAAAAAATGCTGAGAAAAATCCTAAACTTCATTTATCCTCGAATGTGCGAAAAGATATGAGTTTGTTTAAAGATCTTGGTAATGACTCTGCTCATAAGATACGATATAACTCAACTAAGCAAGATATTGAACCGCATATTATAAAATATCGTACAATTGTTAGAGAATTGATTAAGAAAGCCGGATTATAATAAATACACAAAACCATCAAAATATAACAATAAAAGAGCAAATTATTTTAACCGCTTTCTTTATGCAAAGATACTTTATTTCCTTTAAAACAAAAGGGATGAATTTAGCAGTAAAAATATTTAATAAAAAAGCTCCAAGTTTGACTCAGAGCTTTTCCTGTATTTTTTGTTTATCACTCATTTTGAACGTGTTTCTTCAAGCAGTTGCATAAACTCCTTCCCTGTTATGTTTTCTTTTTCTAAGAGATATTTTGATATTCTTTCCAAAGCATCTCGGTTATCCTGCAGTAAATTGAAAGCATTCTGCTGACATTGAACAAGTATACTGCTGACCTCTTTATCAATTAATGCACCGGTCTGTTCCGAGTGATGAGCTACATTGCGGCCGTCCAGATACTGATTTTGTGTGCTTTCCAGTCCCATAGGTCCGAACTTGTCGCTCATACCGTATTGGGTAATCATACCCCTTGCCAGTTTGGTTGCCCGTTCGATGTCATTGGATGCACCGGTACTTACTTCTCCGAATATAAGATTCTCGGCAGCTCGTCCTCCCAGCAGGGTGGTAATCTGAGCAAGAATCTCCGATTCGGTCATAAGATAGCGCTCTTCCTCCGGCATACTCATTGTATAGCCCAGACTTCCCATAGTACGGGGAACGATAGTAATCTTCTGAACAGGTTGGCTGTTTTTCTGAAGGGCGCTGACCAAAGCATGTCCTACTTCGTGATAAGCTACCATCTCACGTTCCTTGGGATTCATTACACGATCTTTCTTCTCTTTACCTGCAATGACAACTTCCACCGCTTCCATTAAATCTTTCTGGGATACTTTCTGTCTGCCTTCTTTTACAGCCAGTAATGCTCCTTCATTAATCATATTGGCAAGATCCGCACCGGTTGCGCCGCTGGTTGCCAGTGCTATTTCACGCAGATTGACATCGGAATCCAGCTTGACCTTTGCGGCATGCACTTTCAGAATAGCCTCACGTCCGATAAGGTCGGGTTTGTCAACAATAATGCGTCGGTCAAAACGTCCCGGACGAAGCAATGCCTTATCCAGTACTTCAGGTCGGTTTGTGGCAGCCAGAACAACTATTCCTTTACCGCTGTCGAAACCGTCCATTTCAGCCAGAAGCTGATTTAAGGTTTGTTCTCTTTCATCGTTGGAACCTAATTGATTGTCACGTCTTTTACCTATGGCATCTATTTCATCAATAAATATTATACAGGGAGTGTTCTTCTTGGCATTTTCAAACAAATCACGTACACGGGATGCTCCTACACCTACGAACATTTCCACAAACTCACTGCCGGAGATGGAATAGAAGGGAACACCCGATTCTCCCGCAACCGCTTTTGCCAGAAGTGTCTTTCCCGTTCCGGGAGGTCCCACCAAAAGGGCTCCTTTGGGTTGTTTTGCACCGATTTCACGATATTTTTCCGGATTATGCAGAAAATCAACCATTTCTTTCAGGCTTTCTTTGGCCTCGTCCTGTCCCGCTACATCATCAAATGTGACTCCCGTATTCTTCTCAATATTGTATTCTTTTGCTTTACTTTTTCCTACTCCGAATATGCCGCCCATTCCGCCGCCGGGTGCCTTTTTTCCTATCTTCTTTATAACATTGCGGATTACAAAGAAGTAAATCAGATACATAATAAGGGTGGGGATAATCCACATGGTGATAAAGCTTCTTAACGGTGAAACTTTGGTGTTGCTGATAACTTGACTGAAGGCTACACCGTTATCGGCTAACCGATGTATTAAATCGGAATCTTCCATCCGAACTGCAATATAATTGGTGCCCGATGCCGGAGCCGGTTGCTTTTCGGTGCGTCCGGTCGGATAAATAATCTTTTCCACCTCAGCAAGATCCGCATCATTACTGATTGTTATCTGAAGCTGCTCGTCACTTAATAAAACCTGGCTGACATTCCCGCTTTCCACTAATTCCATGAATTGGCTGTATTGAATGACTTGAACCGACTTACTTAGTCTGCCTGCAAAAAGTGTATTTATTATGAAGGTGATAAGAAATATTATCAATATTATATTGAAAATATTCGGACCTCTGGGCACGTTGGAAGCAGGACCGCCATCCCTTCCGGTGTTGCCGCTGTATCTGTTATTTGAATCATTTGAATTTATTTGATTGGGCCCGTTACTTCGGATATCATCCTGTTCCGTTTCCGAAACATTGTTTATTCTGTCTTCATTATTAGAACTCATTTTATTCTCCTCGTCCTTGAGTACACGCTGTACCCAACATTTTCAAAAGGCTCCAAAACGGTAGCATGTTATATACTTAATCATATCATAAAAAAACAATATAATAGGAATTTACCGTAATAACGGAAGGAATTTAATATGCTTAGATGATTTAGTTGATGTACATGATATTACGAATTACAGAAAAGTTTTTACATTTAAAAATATCCGACAACGGGTTACGCAAAAATCTCCTTTGCAAATTCGCGGGACTTTAGAATTGTGCAACATATTTGCGATATATTCTAAAATATGTAACATAGTTCAGATACGGTTAAAATATGTTGTTTTTAATAGAATTGCTTGCATACAGATGGTAAAATATGTTTAGTTACTAAATAAATGAAGGAGTACACGACCTTGCAGGAATCACAAACAACGGAATGGAAAGAACGTTGGAAAGATGAATATTTGGCTTGGATTTGCGGTTTTGCTAATAGTACCGGCGGAATTATTGTATTGGGTAGAAGCGATGCAGGAGAAGCTGTAGGTGTGATTAATGCGAAGAAATTGATGACCGATCTACCGAATAAAATTCGTGATGCCTTGGGAATTATTGTTGAGATTAAGCTTGTTCAGGAAGGCGGGAAAGACTTGATTGAAATTATAGTACCTTCCTATCCTGTTCCGATTTCCTGTAACGGCAGTTATTATGTCCGTAGCGGTGCTACTAATCAACGCTTAAGCGGGAGTGCACTTGAAAGCTATATTTTAAGTAAAAGAGGTGTAAATTGGGACAGTTTACCTATACCCGGTTTTAAAATGGAAGACATCAATGATAAAGCAGTTGACCATTTTAAAAAATTGGCAGCAAAAAAAGGCAGGATTCCTGCTGAGTACTTAGATGAGCCGAATGATGTTCTTTTCAGTCGGATGGGATTGATTAAAAACGGTTATCTGACCAATGCGGCAATGCTTTTATTTTCCGAGAATCCTCAAAGATGGCAACAGGGTGCATATGTGAAGATAGGTTTCTTTCGCAATCACGCAGATTTGGAGTATCAGGATGAAATCCATGGACCTTTGATTAATCAGATAGATCGTGTTATGGAAGTTGTGCACCTTAAGTATATGAAAGCGAGAATTACATACGAAGGTATTCAGAGAATAGAACGCTATTTTGTTCCGGATGAAGCCTTGAGAGAAGCAATACTGAACGCTATATGCCACAAAGATTATAGCAGTAAGATTCCCATACAGATTAGTGTGTATAGCGATCAGCTTTACATAGGTAATGTCGGCAGGCTCCCTGAGCATTGGACACTTGATGACTTATTGGGTAAACACAATTCCATTCCTTTCAATCCCGATGTTGCCAATGTTTTTTATCTTGCCGGTCACATTGAAAGCTGGGGGCGCGGTATTGAAAAAATTTTTAATGCCTGCAAAGTGGAAAATGTACCTATGCCGCAATTTAAGGTACATCCCGGTGACATAATGATTCATTTTACCGCTCCTTACGGTTTTTCCGAATTAGGAGTCAAATATGATATCGGAAGTAAGCAAAATGACCAAGATAGTGACCAAGTCAGTGACCAAGGTATTAAAGTAAAAGACATACTTGCTTTTTGTACGGTTGAACGGACGCTGGAAAGCATAATGAAATGGTTCGGAATGTCTCATAGAACCTATTTCAGAAGAACATATATCAACCCGTTACTTGAAGAAGGCTTATTGAGAATGACAATTCCGGACAAACCGACAAGTAAGAATCAGCAATATATAACAACACAAAAGGGACGTGAACTGTCGGAAAAGTAATAGGAAAATATACCCTAAAAGGTATAAATATGTGAAAATAATATATATTATACCCATATAGGTATAATTATTAGCAAAAGTGTTGACATATTACCCTATCGGGTGTAATATGTGGTTATGGATACTATTGGAAAGTATATAAAACGGAAGAGAAAAGAAGCAGGCTTGACGCAGGTGGATTTTGCTATACGTTCCGGACTGGGACTTCGTTTTATACGCGAGCTGGAGCAGGGAAAAGAGACAGTCAGACTGGATAAGGTAAATCAGGCTCTCGGAATGTTCGGTATGAAAGCGGTTCCCGGAAGAAAGGATGAATGATGCAAGATTCCTACAGAACAGTTTTTGTGTATGTGCAGGATATATATGCCGGTGTATTGAAAGAAACCGATACGGGATACCTGTTTCAATACGATAAAGAGTATCTGAACAATCCAAAAGCTGCTTTTGTAAGCCTGACTTTACCGAAGCGGGAAGAAGCATATCAATCTAAAACACTCTTGTCCTTTTTTGACGGGCTTATACCCGAAGGATGGTTTTTAGAAGTTGTATCCCGCAATTGGAAAATAAATAAACAGGATCGGTTCGGTATACTCATGGTGGCTTGTCAGGATTGTATTGGTGATGTGAGCATCAGACAGGTGAAAAAATGAATTGTTTATGTTGCGGAAAACCTTTAGTTGAAAAGAATAATGCTTCATTCTGGCATGATGCCTGTGTGAAAAAATTCTTTTTTACAAAAAAATTTCCGAGTATGGATTTATCTGACGAAATATTGGAGCGGTATGTAAATGAAAATGTAAAAAAAGGGATTTCCGTTGCCGGAGTTCAGAAGAAAATATCTCTTCAATTGACTAATGATAACAATCTAAGGTTGACTTTGGTGAACTATCCGACAGGATATATTTTAAAACCTCAGGTGTCTGAATATTCTTCTTTACCGGAGGCGGAATACCTGGTTATGCGCATGGCATTTGAGACAGGTATTAAAACCGTTCCCTTTGCATTATTAATGATGGAAGATAACAGTTATGCATTTATTACAAGACGTGTTGACCGTATTCTGATAAGTAAGAGAAGTCTTAAAACACATATGCTTGCAATGGAAGACTTCTGTCAGTTAAGCGGACGATTAACGGCGGACAAATATCACGGATCATATGAGCAATGTGCCAAGATAATATCAAGATATTCGATTAACAGCGGATTGGATCTGTCAGAGCTTTTCTTCAGGATAGTGTTTTCCTATGCGGTAGGTAATAGCGATATGCATTTGAAAAATTTTTCATTAATAGAGACTGCACCCGGTAGTCGACAATATGTTCTCTCTTCGGCATATGACTTGTTGCCGGTTAATATTATTCTTCCTGAAGATGAAGATCAATTTGCACTTACTCTTAACGGGAAGAAACGGAATATAAGAAGGAAAGACTTCCTCACATTTGCAGAGAATTCGCAAATACCTATAAAATCGGCGGAAAAGATAATAAATCAAGTGGTGTCATTGAAAGACACATATCTTTCCTTGTGTCGGGATTCGTATCTTCCGGATAATATGAAATCGGAATTGGAGCAGCTTATAACTGCAAGGATATCTGTTTTGGACAGTTAAATTTTCTATATCAATCTATATACAAACAGACAAGTTATTGACATATGCCGGAAACAATATATAATTATAGGTGTAGACTATTTGTGCAGGCAGAGGAGGTAATCATTAATGGCCAGACCTATGAAGAGAAGAAGGGTTTGTTACTTACCGAAGATTAAGCGATTCGGACCGCTTGATTTACCTACCGGAGCAAACGGTTTTGTAAACATGACTGTAGATGAGTATGAGACCATAAGGCTTATAGACTTGGAAGGATTAATGCAGGAAGAGTGTGCAAAGCAAATGAATGTAGCCAGAAGTACCGTACAGGGTATTTATGTTGAAGCCAGAAAAAAGTTAGCCGAATCCTTAGTAAACGGAAAAGTTCTGCTGATTGATGGCGGTGAATACCTGCTTTGTGATGAATTTGTAAATGACTGCGGACGTAGATGTAACAGACACAGACGCGGCAGACGTTTTGAAGAATAGGTTATTGAATATTAAAAAAACAGGAGGATTATCATGAAAGTAGCAGTTCCGGTAACAGAGAAAAGTTATGAGGCGAATGTATATGCATCATTCGGCAGAGCTCCGTATTTCCTTATTTACGACACGGAAACCAAGGAGAGTAAATTTATAGAAAACAGTGCCGCAACCAGCATGGGAGGTGCGGGAATTAAGGCTGCACAGACAATAATAGATAACAAAGTAAAAGTTGTATTGGCTCCGCGTTGCGGACAAAACGCAGCTCATGTTATACAGTCGGCCGATATTTTGATTTATAAAACGGTTGCGGGTTCGGCAAAGGATAACATTGATGCTTTTGTTGCGGGCAAACTTTCGTTATTAGATGAAATTCATGCCGGATTTCACAGACGCTGAGGATAATAATATGAGAATTGCCGTACTGAGCGGTAAGGGCGGTACAGGAAAAACATTGGTGTCGGTCAACTTAGCGGCGGTTGCAAAGAGTGCAACATATATAGACTGTGATGTGGAGGAACCGAACGGCCATCTGTTTTTTGCGCCCGAAGGAATTAAAGAAGAAGATGTAACGGTAAAGGTTCCGAAAGTTGATGAAACATTATGCAACGGATGCCGTAAATGCGTTACCTTCTGCAAGTTCAATGCATTGGCGCATACTGCGGATAAACTGATTATTTTCGATGATATCTGCCATTTTTGCGGCGGTTGTATGTTGGTTTGTCCCCAAAATGCATTAACCGAGACAGATAAGGTTATAGGCAGGATTCAGAAAGGAACTTCCGAACACGTATCGGTATATTCCGGGATATTGAATGTCGGTGTAGCTTCGGGAGTTCCCATCATAAATCAACTGCTGGAGGAAAAGAATTTTGCAGCAAATAAGCTGACCGTTATTGACTGTCCTCCCGGAGCTTCTTGCGTTGTAATGGAAAGTATCAAAGATGTAGATTACTGTATTCTGGTGGCCGAGCCTACCTTGTTCGGTGTACATAACCTGGAATTGGTATATCAATTGGTCAAATTATTCAAAAAGCCGTTCGGAGCGGTGCTTAATAAATGCTTAGAAGGAGAAAATCCTGCAGAGCGGTTCTGTATAGAGAATAATATTAAAATCTTGGGAAAGATTCCGTTTGATACCGATCTCGGAGCATTAAACTCCGATGCAAAGATAGTTGCTTATGAAGAAAAGAAGTATAAAGATATGTTTTCTTCATTGCTTGATAGGGTGGTAAAGGAGGTAAAACATGCGACAGTTACTGATATTAAGCGGTAAAGGCGGTACCGGAAAGACCACCATAGCAAGTGCGTTTATAAAGTTGGCGGATGCCAAAGCATGTGCCGACTGCGATGTGGATGCCCCCAATTTGCATCTGGTAACAAAATGGAAAACGCAACCTCAAATAAAGGACTATTACGGATTACCCAAAGCCGAGATAAATCCCGACCTGTGTATCTTATGCGGTCAGTGTAAAGAGCATTGTCGTTTTGATGCTATCCTGTTGTCGGACGGAGAATACAAGATGAAGCCTTTTGCTTGTGAAGGTTGCGGTGTATGTGAACTGGTTTGTCCCGCCCAAGCCATAACAATGATTCCTTCTGTGGACGGTGAATTAACCCTTTACTCCGATAATGAAAAAGTTTTTTCCACCGCACAGCTCAAAATGGGCAGCGGCAACTCGGGGTTACTTGTCACGGAAGTGAAAAAACAAATGAAGTCGGTAGAAGTGAATACGGATTTTGCAATTATTGACGGCTCACCGGGAATAGGCTGTCCGGTAATTGCTTCTCTAAGCGGAGTGGACATGGTTCTTATTGTTGCCGAACCTTCCATATCCGGTATCAGCGATATGGAACGTATTATCGGAACGGCGGCTATATTCGGAATAGAGATAGCCGTATGTATTAATAAATACGATACAAATATCGGTAACACCGAAAAGATTGAAGATTATTGTAAAAAGCACGGGATAGCTCTTGTAGGCAATATACCCTTTGACCCGGCAGCGGTAACAGCAATCAACAACGGTCAGACCGTTGTGGACATAGACTGCATATCGGGAACAGCGGTTAAGGATGTTTACAACAGGACAATGGCTCTGCTTCTTGCTATTTAACGGACGGCACATCAATATATATCATTGTTTTTTGATCGTTTACAACCAATGTGTTATCGTCAAGAAAAGATAAACTTCCGTAACTTAATATTAGTTCATCCTGCACCAATACCTTTTTCTGTTCAAGGTCTATTATTATTATGCCGGTATTACCATAGGTTATAACATACTCGTCTTTTATAAGGCTGTCTGCAGTTAGAAGAGCAAGGTATTTACCGTCCTTTGATAACGCATAAGCATTGATACATACAAAGGGATCCGTCCAATTACGTATATCTATAGAGGTGTTGTCATCAGGGTTCTGTATGTATAATATTTCTTTGTTGTAATACTCGTAAGTGCCGATTATTTTGCTTACATATTTATCATCTTTGTTGGATATAAGCAGGTCGTCATATACTGTCATATGGGTTAGACGACCTGTATCGATATCGTATGAGAAATACCAATTATGATATGCTCCTTCTCCCGGAAATGTGGATTCTATAACAATCTTATTCTTACTGATTGCTTTTACAAATCTGCTTGAAGTAAAATTCATACCTGAAAATCCGACATGATCAAGAATCATATAGTATTTTCCGGTTTTTCTATCCTCAAGAGTTATCTTTCCGTTATCGCTTATAACCTTCCAATCGGTACCGGATATATAATCCACCCGATAATCTTTTGCATCTTCAACAATAACTTTACCGTCAGTATCTATAAAATCCGTAAAATATTCACCGTTGTAATACATAAACTTAAATACGCCATTCACCTCATCGGGAAATCTGTCCGTGTACTTAAGTATTCCCGAATCAATCAAGCCGTAGCCTTTTTCCCATATTATCTCATTTGTTTTGTAATTGACTTTAAAAAGCTTATTTACAGGGTCTTTAACAAAGAATATTACACAGTCTTTACCTGCCGGTAAATAGTGCTCATGTGCCATGAGACTGCCTTGAAAATATTCAACATCCCTGGTAAGTTCGGTTATAACGGGACATTTTGATAAGTCTTCCATATGAATTGCCGACTGTATTTGTGAAAGCTTCTTGCTGAGTTTGTTTGCATTAAGTTTAAATCTTCCGTCCGCTTTTATATAGTCGTATAAGTCTTTCTTTGTTTCCAATGCTTCATTTTTATCCAGGAAGCCGCATAGTGTAACCTGTCCTGTTTCTTTATCTTCCGTATAGACAATTTGAACGGATATATAGTAATCGAGATCCTTTTTCGTCAAACCTTCGATATCAATGTTTGTCCGGAGTGTTATTGTGCACATTTTCGCAATAAGATTGTAATCATCACACATAAGTACATCAGCTAAGTAATACTCATCACGCCAGCTGCTGTTGCAGTATGCGTTGCAACTTGTTATGTCCTTATCCTTATACTTTGTGCATATATATCTTTGAGCCCACTCTTCCAAAGGAGAGATTTCATCAAAAGTGGAAATTTCTTCTTGTGATATGTTTGTTCGGATAATCTCGGTTCTGCTCTGAGGGAAGCTGTACAAGGGATTGGCAGGTGATTTATCGGAAAAGTCCGGAATACCCGGTTGGGTTGTAACAGCATTGTTGAAGATGTGTTTCTCAACCGGCCAGAATGCAGTTTGATTTATATATTTAATACCGTCCGGCAAGGTGACAAATCTTTGCGGGTCCAGCCTGTTGATAGTGCGGAAAGCGTACCTTCCTATATACTCTATTCCCGGCTTAATATCCACTTCGGTTATTCCTTCATAATCGTTGAAGGATAACGGATTTATTTTGTTGACACCCGGTATACTCGGTATGACCAGGGTACTCATAGGTTTTCCTATAGCTCCCGTTATCGTATCGTCATCTATGGAAAGGTGTGACGGATGCCCTTTACCTGTCTTTATCTTATTCAAATCAAGTCCCAGGAAAGCATCTTTGCCTATATAAGTTACACTGTCGGGTATATCCGCCGAAGACAGATTATTATTCGCAAAAGCATTTTTACCTATATATTCCAATCCTTCAGGCAGTTTTAGGTCGGTAATGGAGTTTTTATCAAAAGCTTTATCTCCTATGTATTTCAATTTATCGGGCAGTTTAATTTGTTCTATGCCGTTAGATAAGAAATTCCAATCACGGCCACCGTCTTTATACTTTATATTTATCTTCACATTATCACTGAAAGCCCTGAAACCTATGTGTTCAACATTGTTACCCAAATGCACCTCAACTAAACCGGTATTGGAAAATGCCTGATCGCTGATATATGTTACCGTATCGGGCAATATGACTCCGTATAGAGGTTTAAAAGAAAAGGCCTGCCAACCTATGCCTCTAATCTTTACACCGTTTATGGTTTCGGGAATATTAACATATACTCCGCCTTCCGTATTGTAGTCCAATATAACTCCGTTCAGTTCATCCACGGTGAAATACTTACCGTCGGTATATGCTGTAGGCTTTGCGGGCAACGGTGTGGAAGTAGGTGTAGGTGTTGGAGTTGGAGTATCGGTCGGTGAAGGTATAACTTCCGTATTAACAGGTTGTTCGGATTGTTCCGCTTGGGGAGAGGGAACATAGGATACGGTGGGAGTTGCACTCTCACAGGAACATAAAAGAATGGATAATGTTATCAGTAAAAGAACTAATTTGCATAAAGTATTTGTTTTCATGTCTACCTCGAAGTAAGTATTAATGATGATATAACAATTATAATATAAACAGAATATATTAATAAACTGTGAATAAATTAAGAACATTACATGAATTCTTTACCGCTTCCGCTCGACATGTACACGCCGCACAGGTGTACTTAACCCAAGATAAGTGAAATACCGAGATATTTTCTTAAATATACAGAACGAAATTGATATCAGAACATATCAGAATCTCTCTCTACATTTCTATTTGCCTTGCCTGTAAAATCGTGGTAAAATATCTTTTAGGCTGAATATTCGGCAGTAATGATAACTGACCTTGAAAGGAGATATCGTGGTTACATTAAACTTTGAAAAACGTGAAAAGAATTTAAAAGGAAGACAACTTAGAAATAAAGGCATAATACCGGCGGTGCTTTACGGAAAGCATCTGGAGGAATCGGTTTGCTTACAGCTTCCCGTACATGAAGCCGAGAGATTTCTGCAATACAATTTCATCGGTTCAAAAGTGGAAATAGTGATAGGTAAAGAAAAGTATATGGCGGTACTGAAGGAAGCCACATACACTCCCGGTGCCAATAAACTGGAGCATTTAAGCTTTCAGGCCTTGGTAGCCGGGGAGGTTACAAGAAGCGTAGCCAGAGTCATAATCAGCGGAAGAGAAAGAATAAGAGAAGGTGTGCTCATTCATATGCTGGATGAAATAACATACAGCGCCCTTCCTGCAGATTTTGTTGACCGTGTGGAAGTGGATGTTTCGCAAATGAAACCCGGTGATGTGTTGACGGTGGAGGAACTTGATATAGCAAAGAATGAAAAAATAGAATTGGTTACACCGCCGGACAGCGTTGTTGTTACCGTAACGGTACCTAAGGTATATACGGAAGATGAGGAAGCTGAAGCTGCGGATGTTGAGGAGCCTGCTCTTGTATCCGATAAGGAAGAGGACTGAACAATTAATTGATCATGTTTTAAAGGAGCTGTTAAGAAATTTCTAACAGCCCCTTTTTTTATGTTCGTTTATGTTATAATCTAACGGTAGAAAGGGTTTTAAATGAAGTACCTCAAACCGATATCTCTAATAGTGTTTATATTATGCGCAGCCGTACTGATGTATGTTATTATTACTTATGAAACAAAAGTTGAGTATGTCGTATCGGGAGAAACAATTATTTCCTGCAAGACAAATGCCAAACACCCCGTTATACCGGCATCAATAGATAACAAAGCGGTTGCCTCAATAGGAAACAGAGCTTTTTGCGATAACTCCTCCATGATAACCGTTAAATTGGATGACGGCATTATAGAACTCCAGGATGAATCTTTCTATAACTGTTCCGCTTTAAGAGAAGTATTTATCCCTAAATCGGTTACTTATATAAGTCCGACGGCTTTTAGTGAGTGTCCCGAATTTGCGAAAATAGAGGTGGATCAGGGTAACAGAATATATAAGTCATTTAACGGTGTACTATTCAAGGACGGCATGTCGGAAATAGTGTATTTCCCCGTTTCGTTTATGAGAACGGAATACTATATAGCACACGGAACAAGAATAATAGGAGAAAAGGCTTTTTACAAAAGCCCGCTTTACACGGTTCATATACCGGATACTGTAACATATATACAAGATTATGCTTTTGCGGAGAGTAGCGATATGAAAAGTGTAACTCTGCCCGCCAATCTTATATATCTCGGAGAGAATGTATTTCTAGGAAACGGCAAACTGCGCACTATTACAATAGGTGCCGGTGTAGAAATTAAGCCCAATTCCGTAGACGGTATTTCCTTTTACGAACAGTATCAACTTTACGGAGCGGGCACATATTTGAAGACCGGCAATAATATATGGGAGTATATACACGACAAAGACTGAATGATATTAAACGACCGCTGTTGACGGATATAATCAATTTGTATCGGTGTCATTTTATTTAAAAAGAAAGAGAGGGAGGAACAGTTGCTGACTGTATATATAAAGCATTATGAATTCGTATGAAAGAGTAATGGCGGCATTTTCTAAAGAAAAAAGCGATCATGTACCTATCTATTGCGGCTCCGTTTCGTCGAGAGTCGCATCACAGGTAATGGGGAGAACCATGTATGTGGGCGGCGGTATTCAGCAGTACAGAGAAAGCCTTGCAAGGTTCCGCGGAGAAGAAGCCCACAGGGAATTTGCAGAAAAATCCAGGCAGGATGCTTTTGACTGGAATGAAGCGATGGATTTTGACTATGTACGCCCTTCCTACTGGCGATACCGCTACAAACCGACAAAAATGCTGGACGATGTCACTTTCTATTATGAAAGAGAAGATGGTACTTATTGGATAATGAAGTACTTTGATGAATATGAGCTGTTTGCTTGTATGGAAGATAGCAAAAAAGATGTAGACAATCCCGATTTTCTGGAAGAGGAAGTAATCAACACCGAGCAATACAATAAAAGATATGTTCCCGATATTTCCATGCACAGCGATTATATAGATACCATGAGTTACTTCAACAAACGCAGAGCTACCTATACCGGCGGTCTGGCTCTTCTGATACCTAATACAAGAGAAGTATGGTTTGAGGCGGTTGCGGCGAGACCGGATTTAGTGGAGAGATATCTGGAGGCTTTGACACAAAGAGCATTGATGAATATACCTCTGATAGCTTCCATAGGTGCGCGCATCGCATACGGAGGGGGAGACTGTGCCGGCAACAGAGGACTGTTTTATTCAAATGAAGTATTTAAGACGTTTATGGTTCCCCGCTTAAGAAGGATATCGGATAAGTGTCACGAATACGGGATTTATCATGTCTTCGGTTCGGACGGTTACTTCTGGGATGTGGCGGATGATTTTTATATCCACAGCGGTATAGACGGACATTACGAAGCCGACTGTTCCTGCGGAATGGACATCCGCTCGGTAAGGACAAAATATCCCGATATAACGGTAATAGGGGGAATATCGGCAGCTACTTTAGACAGTAAAAGCCAAGACGATGTCAGAACGGAGGTTACCGAAGCCGTTTTGGCGGCAAAGGAGTTGAACGGTGCAATAGTGGGATGTTCCAATCTTGTTTCGCCAACTACTCCGATAAGAAACTTCATGCTGATGATGGAGCTTCTTCATAAGTATAAATAATGTTGTATTCACATTAAATACTAAACTTTCCGCTTTCAAGAAGTTCAAGGGCTTTTTGAGCTGCTACCGGCTTGGAGAACAGAAAACCCTGATAATAGTCACAGTTGTTTCTCTTTAGGTATTCCAGTTGTTTCGGGTACTCAATACATTCGGCTACAGTTTTTTGTCCCATCTTATGGGCAAGATTTATAATATCTGAAGTTATGAGTTCTTTTTCATCTTTAACAAGAAGCTGGTCTATGAAGAATTTGTCTATCTTGATTATATCGGCGGCAATTTCATGTTCCTTTGCCAATGAGGAGTAACCTGTACCGAAATCATCTATGGCAAACCGTATGCCTAAAATCTGGGCTTTTGTAAGTTGATTGTTTATCATTTCCAGATTATCGGCAAAACCCGATTCGGCAATCTCCAGAATGAGGTTTTCCGGCAAAACGGAATTTTTATCTATGGCATTTTTTAAGTCGGTAAGGAAATCATCTCTTGATAACTGAATTTCCGAAATGTTAACGGCAACCGATACGTCGGGCCAACCGTTGTCCTGCAGTTTTTTTATGAATCCGCATGCTTCGTCGAGTATTATTCTACCCAGCTCCACGATAAGATACCGCTTTTTCGCAACATCTATGAACTCAATCGGACTTATGTTGCCCAGTTCTTTGTCTTTTATACGTGCAAGTGCTTCGAAAGCATGAATGCTTCCGTCTCTGTTTATTATAGGTTGGTACTCCAGATAAAAAGAGTCTCTTTCGGTATTGTCGCAAATGCGTGCCAATATGTCTTTTATGTATTCCTGTCTCATTACATCGGATTCCATATCCGTGTCGTAGAAGCTGTAACCGAACGGTTTAACGGCATCGGTCAATGTTGCGGTCATTGTGGCATTTTTCAGTACCGTCTGAATATCTTTGTCTTTTTTATTGAAAATATCGACACCTACCCATGCTCCGTATGCTTTCAGAGCCGTATTGCTGCTCAACATTTTTATTATCCTGTCACACAGTTTCACAAGTTCATTTTTAGTGCGGAAGTTTTTCACATATAGAGCGAATTTATCCATTGAAAGCTGACAGAGTATATGGGAATCATCGGTTATCTCTGTTAAATGTGTGGCGATGTTTTTTATAACCGATCTGCAATAGGAATATCCGTAAGTAGTCAGTATAAGATTATATTTTCTTATGCGAATAACCAATAGAGCCTTGGAAGAATGGTCTTTTGCTGCTATATCCCCGCTGAATTTTTCAATAAGATATTTCTGATTAAACAGTCCGGTCACCGGGTAATGGTTGTTGATGTACTTTATTGTCTCTTCATGTTCTTTTCGGGCTGATATATCCGTTATGAGACCTTCAAGAGCAATAACATTGCCAAGTTCATCATAAATGCCTTGACCTTGTTCACATACCCATTTTGTCTCACCCGATGCGGTTATAATCTCATACTCATATACCATTTTTTGCTTGTAGGACAGTGCATAAGACCATTTCTGCCATACCATCTCACGATACTCGGGTACAATGATATCATTATATGACTTGACGGCATTGTTAATCAGTGATTCGGGGTGATAACCGGTCAGCTCAAAACACCCTTGAGATACAAACAACATGGTCCAGTCTCTGTCATATTTACATCTGTAAATCATTCCGGGTGTATTGTCCAATAATAGAGAATAGCTTCTTTCCGACTCCAAAAGATTTTTTTCAATCTGCTTTCTTTTTGATATATCTCTTATTGTGCACAGATGGTACTTATTGCCCACATTCTCGAAATACAGAGGAGAAACGGTCATATGTACCCATACTTTCTCCCCGTCGGGTTTAATATATCTTTTTTCCATATCATACCTGTCTATAAGACCGGATTTGAATTTTCGGAAATACTCCATGTCCTCATCAAGATCTTCCGGATTTGTAAGGTCAACCCATGTGGTTGTCGCTATTTCTTCCTTTTTTCTTCCCAGTATATTCTCAAAGGCGGCATTAATACCCGGCAGTCCCGATTCCGTTTCAACCAGATAATTATAACCGTCCATGATGGCTATTCCAATGGCGGTCTGGTCAAATACTCCTTTGTACAGGGTCATGCTTTCATTCAAGCGGTCATCCGTTTCCTTTATCAGCTGACGGTCTTTTTTAAGTTGAGTGTTTATTGATGAAATCATATAAATCACTGCAAGCATGGCAATTGTACCGAACCAGAAAATACCCGACTGTATGGCAATTTTTCTTTGTGCAATATACCATTGATTTGCAGGATAATCCAGTCCGAATAAAGCCAGTATTTCACCGGTTTCATTATCTGTTACGGGCACTGTAACGCTTATCCACCTGCCCGAATCGTTTTCATACGGCTTGGATATTTGCGGGGTTTGCCAATTAAATCTGATATGCTTCAGTTTTTCCGCTCCTGAGCATATCTGTCCCGGAAGATAATAATATTCGGAGTCCGCAGGGGAGGAATCCACCGCCAGGACAATAATCCCTTTTTGCATCATTACAAAGTATGCATATCCTATATGGTCGTTTGTTTTGACAAGTTGTATCAGGCTGTTTTTTATGCTGATATACTCTTTTTTGCTCAAATCGCTAATATTATTATCCAAGGCTTTCAGATAGGATTGCGGTATCAGCGAGGAGGAACTGTCGGCTAAAAGAAGCGCTTCGTCCTTTTGTATGTCAAAATGGTCATTGCATATCCTATGGGTAAAAAACACACCGCCCGTTAAAAACAGTAATGCAAGCAGAAAGAAGATAATTCTGCGATGATTGAGTTTCAAAGATATTCCTTTTTTCGATGCTTGAATATCCATATGTGTCCTTCAAATAACAACTTTACTGATAATATATTGCTTAACCGACCTTGTAAACAAGGGTATCACATTACATGTGATTATACAATAATATAGCAAAAAAATGCAGAGAATAAAATAAAAAAATGTCTTCAGACATTGCGTTAAGCGATTTTTCAAAGCAAATTAACATGATATACTTATGTTGTCTATATAGATGGAGGTGTTGTCTTGATTTACACGGTTACAATGAATCCGGCGGTAGATTATACTGTACTGGTACCGCAACTGGCTTTGGGAGAAGTTAACAGAACGGAAAGAGAAGCATATTTCTTCGGCGGGAAAGGCATCAATGTATCCGTTGTGCTGCACAATCTGGGGATAGAAAGTATCGCATTGGGTTTTATTTCGGGTTTTACCGGACAGTTTATACGGCAGGGAATGCAATCTTTGGGAATAAAGAACGATTTTATCGAACTTTCTTCGGGTATGACAAGAATCAACGTAAAGATTAAATCCGATAAGGAAACGGATATTAACGGCATTGGACCTTCGGTTGACCGGGATTCCGTTGCAGCTCTTCTGAATAAGACAAAAGCACTGAAAGACGGTGATTGCCTTGTCTTGGCGGGAGCAGTGCCTAAAAATCTGGATACAAAGATTTATTCCGATGTTATAAACAGTATAACGGCCAAGGACATATATGTAATTGTAGATGCGACGGAAGATTATCTTCTGAACACGCTGAAACACAAACCGTTTATGGTCAAGCCCAACAGAGCTGAATTGGGTCAGCTTTTCGGTAAAGAGATACATACCGATTCGGATATAGTATTTTATGCAAATAAACTGCAGAAGATGGGTGCAAGGAATGTGCTTGTTTCCATAGGCAATAAGGGAGCAGTGCTGGTTACCGAGAATAACCGGATAATATGCCGTGATGCACCCAAAGGACAAGTGAAAAACACCGTAGGAGCGGGAGATTCGCTTACAGCGGGCTTTATTGCTGGATATATGCATTCGGCCGATTTCGATTATGCATTAAGATACGGACTTGCAGCGGGAAGTGCAACGGCATTTTCCGAGACACTGGCAACAAAAGAAAAAATAGAGCAGGTACTTAACGGTTTTGAATAATATTTCATATATATCACTTTTTCGCTTTTTAGTATATGTCCGGTTTACATTGCTATAATTACAATTGTACAAGGTTATTTAATGGTATAATCTTAACGCAGACATTTATTATGCAATGAAAACGGATAAACATGGCAAATAAGAAGAAAAGCACTAAGAATACAAAAAAGGATAAAAAGAATATAGCGGTATTGGTAGCAATCACCGTAATCCTGTGCATAGCCATATCTTTTATTTACGCATACATGAAGGGCTGGTTTAACGGAGATATTACCCCTACACCCTCACAAATCAAGACGGAAGAGCCTGCGATAAGCGCATTACCTTCTCCTAGCGGGACCGTTACCGATACGCCCTCTCCGACACCGACCGGAACGCCCGTAATTGAACAGCCGTTACCGGAGAATCATATAAAAATAGAAAAGTTTGAGGATCTTTTAGGATATTTCGAATACCTTCTTTCCGTAAAGACCGGTGTTTATGCATTATCGGTTCAGGATATTACCGCAGATAAATCCTTTGATATTTCCGCAAGCCGGAAATTTGATAATGTATGTGCATATAAACTGGCGGTCGTAATGTATGCATATGAGCCGGAAGTGCGGCAGGCAATGCCTTTGGATACATCGGTTGAATATACTGAGGCTGACCGGGACGGCAATTCCTCCGTTGTAGCAAAGGGCAACTATTCCGATACATACACTATACAGAAATTATGCGAGTATGTGTTAAAGAGTGATGACAGAGCCGCTCTTAACATGCTTTTAAGAGTTTACGGTAAAAACAACATTGAAAAATATATGTCCGACAGAGGTATGTCCGGTTCCGAGTCTTACTATTCACCTGACGATATGACGGTCGGTTTTAAATTGTTTAAAGATAAAATTGACTCACATGTTGACGGTTATTCCGCAATACGGGAATATTTATCTTCCGAAATACTTACGGGCGTCTCCTCGGTTTCCGCTTATACGAAGGACAGCGATATTTTCAGTATGAATTATACCGCCATGGTGTATGCAAAAAATATATTCATTGTTTCAATGAGCGCAAAAGATGCAAACTTGTCCGAAGCGGAAAGTACCTTTAAGGATATATGCGGGATAATAAATACGCTTTTTGCGGAAAATGCGGTTATTGTGGAAAAAAGCAAATACAGCCATGCCCTTATTTTGGACAATATCGATGAACATGCAAGACAAACCGCTGCAAATTTACAGTCCGTTGTCATGTATCCTGACGGTACCGCGTCAAATGTGTACATATCCGAAGATGATATATCTTTCCCGTATTCGGAGGGATATTCCGACATAGGTATAACCACATACAGAGGTAATAACTACAGGGACTCGGGATTCTTCGGTAGTATAAGCATAAAAGAGCGGAAACTTGAAGAAATATGGAGTTATGAGATAGGCGGAATGACCGGTGCCGGATCAATATGGCCGGGAGTTGGTTGGACGGGTCAGCCGTGCATAGTTAAATGGGATAGAGAAATGCTGAGCATTATGAATGTCTATGACAAGTTCAAGAGTAGGAATGAACTAATTGAAGTCATATATGCAACGCTGGACGGTAATATATATTTTCTTGACTTGCATACCGGAGAACCCACCAGAAACTATATCTACATAGGTGTACCCGTAAAAGGCACATTGTCCGTAGACCCCAGAGGATATCCCCTTTTATATGTCGGACAAGGGCTGGAGGCGGCAAAAACCGATGAAGGGGAAGACAGATACAGACCATTCGGTTACAGGATATTCAGTCTGATAGACAACAAGCTTCTTCATGAGATTAAAGGATATGATACATTTGCTCCGAGACCCGGTTGGGGAGCATTTGATTCTTCGGGTATATTGGATATCAAAAACGACACATATTATCAGTGCGGAGAAAACGGTATTATTTATATAGTTAAGTTAAATACCGTATTTGATAAAGGTGCAAAAACAATTTTTATAAACCCCGAGACAATAAAGTACAAGTATGTATCCGAGTCGGCATACTCGTACGGAATAGAAAGCTCTCCGTCCATATATGAAAAATACATGTACTTTACCGATAATGCCGGTATGCTGATATGCCTGGATCTGGAAAGTCTTAAGATATTATGGGCATACAACACGGGAGACGATACCGACGCATCGGTTGTGCTGGATGTTACCGAAGAAGGTGTATTTTTATACACCGCAAACGAAGTGGATATAAGAGGGCGGGACGATAACAGCAATATCCGCAAGTTCAATGCCCTTACCGGTGAGTTGCTGTGGCAGGTGGATGTACCGGTATTTTATGTGGATGTTATAAACGGCGGAGCACTTGCTTCACCCGTTATAGGCAAAGGTCCGATAGAAAATCTGGTTATTTTCAACATATGTAAGACGCTGGAAGATTCCATATGGGCGGGAAGGCTTATAGCCATAGACAAATTAACCGGACAGATAGTCTGGATATACAAATCCCCTTACAGCTGGAGTTCGCCGGTAGCCGTGTATACAGAGGATAACAAAGCGTACATTGTATACTGTGAACACAACGGTAAGATATCGCTGCTTGATGCATTGACGGGAAAACAGATTGACCTGGTAACATTGAGTTTAGGCAGACAGTACATAACAATAGAAGCTACTCCCGCTATATATGACGATATACTGGTAGTAGGAACATATGCGGAAAAGATTTACGGTGTGAGGATAAAGTAAAATGAAAAGGATAAAAAGTAATACAACGGTTGCGGTAGTTATAAGCGGGGTAGCCCTTGTTTTGGCAATAGCAAATATTATTCTTTGCTATGTTCGTAATCTGGAGAAATCCGTGTCTATGATAATTCTGATATGCATTGCATTGGTGTTTGCATATAATCTGGCATATCATATTTCAGCAAAGAAAAAGGCCAAAAGAGAAGCCGAAAGAGAAGAGGATATCGATAAATAAGCAGAAGCGGTTTTTGGAAATGCGAACGTAAAAGCGAACGAAAATATTTGCGTTCGTTTTGTAGCAGAGGATACAAGGTTGTTCTTCCGGTTAGTGAAGAAAAAAACAATCTGACGGAAGATGAGAAACGAGTGTACTCACTTTTGAAAAGAAGACGCCTATCCAGCTCGGAGATTGTAAAAGCGACAGGTTTCGGGAAAACCAAAGCAGTTTCCATTTTGAATAATCTTGTAGCCGGAGGATATATTGAAACAACGGGGAAAGGAAGAGGAATTAAATATTTTGCATGATGCAGTATATTCTTTACACCTTTTTCTTCAAAATTTAAAAGTATCACCTTAAACATGTGTTGTACTTGTGATATTATATATATGCAAATAAAGTATTGTTTTAAGAGGCGCATATGTTCAATGATATGAAAATTGTTGACTGCCACATACACTATTCATCCAACATACCCGTTGAAGAGATGATAAGAATACTGGACTATTGCGATACCGACATAGCCAATATTGTTGTTGTACCCGACAGAGCGAAATTATCAGCGGTACAGGATGCCCTTATTCTCAAACATAGATTATCCGACAGGATATATGTGTTTGCAAGTCTGGATGCTTCCAACTATTTCATCAAAAAGAAAACTTTGGGAAAAGCAATGGCAAAATACGCATTGCGTATGAGAGAAGCAGGATGTGACGGTATAAAGATGATAGAGGGCAAACCTCAGATAAGAAAGATGCTCAATGTGCCCCCCTTTGATGAGTCGGTGTGGGAGCCGTATTTTGCGTTTATGGAAGACACCGCTTTTCCTATCTTATGGCATGTAAACGATCCTGAGGAGTTCTGGGATAAAGATAAAATACCCAAATGGGCTATGCAGCAGGACTGGCTTTATGATGAAACATATGTTAACAACGAGAAACAATATGAGGAAGTGTTGAATGTATTAAAAAAGCATCCTGATCTGAAGATAATATTTGCACACTTCTTTTTCCTGTCAAAACAATTGGACAGATTATCGGAAATATTGGATAAGTATCAAAATGTATATGTTGATCTTACCCCGGGAATAGAGATGTATATTAATTTCTCCGAAAATAAAGAAAAAGCAACAGCCTTTTTTGAAAAATATCAGGACAGGATTATGTACGGAACCGATATAGGTACAAAAGGTGTGGTGGACGGTAAAAGCGCTTCTTTAGAAGAGGAAAAGAAACGGGCGGATCTGGTTAAAAGGTATGTTTCTTCCAAAGCGGATTTTATTATCGACAAGCATTATTCCTACCTTATGCACGATAACGATTTCACATTAAGCCCTCTGGGCTTAAGTAAAAAGATACAGAAAAAGATATTCTCTTTAAACTTTCTGGATTTCATGGGCCATACGCCTTATCCGGTCGACTCAAATAAGGTGTTGCGGGAAATCAGAAAAACCGTAGTTAAACTTTGTTTAATGAAAATCGGAGATAAATCCGGTACTGAATACGATTTTGCATCACTGAAGAAAGCTTATAAACAATTGGAAAAGATTTAGGAGGATATTATGCAAAAAATCAAAAGAAACTACCTGCCTTTATATGCTCTGTCCGGTTTCGGACCCGGGCTTATAAACCTAATGATTTCAGCCTATCTTATAGACGGCTTGAGTACGGCAGGTTTTTTGAAAAACATTGAAAACTGGACATATGCCAATAAAACCATTGTTATGACCGCTTTGTTCAGTGTGTTTGTATTGATAGCGAAAATCGTTGACGGTGTAGCGGATGTACCGCTGGCATCACTGACCGATACGCTGAAGACCAGATGGGGTAAAAGGCGTCCGGCTATACTTATAGGGTACATACCCATGATTATCACATACATATTATTCTGTTTTCCCTTGGAAATAGCGGAGCACAGTTTGTTAAACACAATATGGTTCGGTGTGTTGCTTATCTTTTTCTTTACTTCCTACACTATGACACTGGTAACATATTACGGTACTTATTCGGAAGTTACCGAGAATGACAGCGATCGTCATTATCTTTCTTCCTGGAAAGCGTTTTTTGATACCGTTCAATATTCCATCGGTTATGCCGTTATACCTTTAATGGTAGGCGGGTTGAATATCCGGCATATTGCCCTTATACTGTCACCCTTGCTTCTTACCATGATAATACCTTTTTTCCTACTGAAAGAACAATCGACGCTACCGGAGGATGTTGCAAAGCGTGTAGAAGCGGGAGAAGCGGTGGAAGAAGAAGTACCTTTCATGGAGAGCATAAAACTGACAATTATGAACAAGGGATTTATAATGTGGTTAGTGGTTTTCGGAATCTTTTTCTTCGGGCTTCAGATGTTCTTAGCGGGACAGAATGTACTGGCATCGGGACCTATGGGACTTAACAGCTGGCAGATTGCCATTATAAATTCCGCAGCATTCGCCCCTGTTCCTTTAATGCTGTATTTCTACAGGAAAGTAATGAAAAAGAAAGGATTCCGATTTGCATTCCAGACGGCTATGGGTTCTTTTGCCGTTGCCATGCTTATGTTTTCCATCGCATATATCAAGTGGATACCCGATGAGTATATAAGGTTGGCAATAGGAGCAACGGGAGCTACAATAGGAAGTTACGGTTTAGGTGCGTTTTTCTCCGCTCCTTATGCGATACCCGCACAGGCGGCTGCCGATGAATTGAAGGCTACGGGTAAGAGCCATCCGTCAATGTATTTTGCAATGCAGGGATTGTGTACGGCTCTTGTTGGAGCATTATCCACAAGTGTGGTGTGGCTCAACATCAAAGAGATTACGCTACCTGACAATCCCGTGTTCGGAGCTCATTTGATGCCTTATATAGTAATAGCAGCGTGTGTAACAGCCATAATAGCGGCCAAATACATGCCTAAAGAATACAATGAGATGGGGAAGGAAAAATGAGTGCCTATGATAACACCGGTTCAGGGAGATTGTATCTTGCCATAGATATAGGAGGGAGCTCCATTAAGTACGGGGTTTTGGATGAGTCCTTTTCTTTTGTGCATAAAAGCAAAATACCGTCGAGAATATTTTTGGGAGGCGAGGAGCTTCTGAACCGGGTAATGGGAATAATAGCGGATATGTTGAAGCAATATCCGCTGGAGGGAGTGGCTATTTCCACGACGGGAGCGGTGGACAGCAGCAACGGGCGTGTATTGTATGCCGACGATGTAATGGTCGGGTACACCGGTACCGATTTTCGGGAAATAATAAAGCAAAAATTCAATCTTAGTGCTACCGCCTGTAATGATGTGAATTGTCTTGCTTTATCACAAATTCAGTTTAATAAGGGGAAGGATTTCATAGTTGTAGCCATAGGGACCGGAATAGGCGGCGGAGTGGTTATTTCCGACAAGCTGTACGAGGGATACGGCTATTCCGCGGGAGAGTTCGGACTTATGCACTTAAGAGACGGTAAAAACTGGGAATCGTTATGTTCCATCAGTGCTTTGGTCAAGACGGCAAAAGAACATAAACTTTTGGTATCAAACGGAAGAGAACTGTTTGATTTGTTTGATGCCGACAACGACACCGCTTACCGGATAATAGATGCATTTTACAAGGATATGGCATCGGCTCTGGCTAACCTTATATATGCTTTCTCTCCGCAGAAGATTATAATCGGCGGGGGGATTAGTGCAAGGGGAGACAGTCTTGTAGCGGGCTTTAAGAGATACTTAAGTATGATGACGGATCAATTCTATTATGAAAAGACCGCCATTGAATGCGCGGTATATGAAAATGATGCCTCAATGATAGGGGCTTTACAGCATTATTTCATTATAAACAACGAATAGTTTTACACATAAGTTGTAGAAGGTTGTTTTTAAAACTTTACATGTCCGTAAGCATTTGAAAATCAATCCTCAAATTTAGTTACCGGCTCTATGGTAAAACTGTGCTCGAACGGAGTAAGATAGTTAAAGAATATATGGTATTTATCGGTATCCAGAGGTTCCGAACCGAACAATCCTTGGGTGATGTATGTATCGTTTCTTACAGGTCCTATTTTCACTCCGCAAGTTCCGAATTCCGCTCTGACAGCACCCGACTCGGGCAGCAGTATTCCTCCGGCATTTGCTTTTATTGTATATCCGTCACCCATGATAAAAGCATTGTTATTAATAGCAATATCCAATCTTACGGATACCTTTTCTATGCCCCGGGCTTTGAGACTTATTCTGAACCCTTTTTCCGTCAAGGTAACTAAAATGACGGCATCCACCGTAAGCAACTCGGAGGTTGCTCTTTTGGACTTGTCCATTTCCCAGAAATCCGCGGTTCCCTGATATTGCCCGAACGGATGATAATATATGCCTTGACCGTGATAGTCCATTGCAAAACCGTTTTCTATGGGACGGATATTGTTAACTTTAATATGTCGCTCGTTAAAAAAGAGTATTCCTCCCTGAATAAACATGTCGAAACTCTTATATTTAAGATACAAAAAGGTTTCTCTGTCTTCAATAACCGATAAAGTCATACCGTTGTGATGAATCCTTAATATCTTGGATTTTTTGAAATGCTTTACATACGGCTGAATTTCAAACGGTTTTATATGTTCCGGTATTATCAATACCTCCGGTTCCGCCATCATGGTGGCCAATCCTATAGGGTATCCTCTTCCTTTGGAGAAAAGTTCATTCTGTATGGCTTTTGCCACACCGAGCAGTTGTTCATCCTTAAGCAGATAACCCGCTTTAAGATACTGGTAGAGATATTTGTCCAGATAAATGTTTTCTTTTCCCTTATCCTGGCGGGTGGAATTCTGCGTGAATATGAGAAAGTCGGTATGTATGTAGTAGGTCATCATCATAAGATTCCTGCGCACGAATTCCAGCAGTTCCGGTTTATCAAGTTCCTGTGCTATTATTAAAAGTGCTTCATTATTGACAAAATTATATCCACCGGAAGACCGCTCCGAATATTCGCCTTCCTCATCGCAATCAATACTTTCGGCCAGATATTCATTTATTCTCTTAAGATATTTTTTATCTCCGGTCATGTTCATGACCATAGCCAGAGCTGACGTTATAACCCATCTGTGGTTGGGGGTATGGAATCCTCCTCCAAAAACTCCGTCCGCTATTTTTACTATGAAACCGTAAAGTCTTTTCTTAAAGAGTTCTCCCGTTTCATCGGTTTTTTTATCTTTAATGATATTGTAAAGATCGACCAGAGGCTGTATTGAGAAGGATGTATCCGGTGCCGACCGGAAATTGCACATATAGAAATCCATAAGTCCTTCGGGACTTAAGTTTCTTTCAAAGAACTCCAGAACGGAGAAGGCGAACTCCATTGCTTTTTTTGATTTATAGTATTTGCTGTCCTCATTGAAATACAGTAATCCGGGAGCATATAAAACCCCTGCGATATGAGTGGGTACAAAGCCCTCATCCACAATAATGACACCGTCTTTTCTCCAGCCGGACGCCTGTGTCATCTGATTTCTTATAAGTCTTTCCAGATAAATTTCATATGATTTTAAACTTGCTTTGTACAGATCCAATGTATATTTCATTACATCTCTCCTTGCCCTTTTACTCATTATAGCCGATGGGCAATTTTAAGCAACATCAAATCATAAGTTATCGGGATTTTGGGTAAGAAACTGTTTTAGAAAAACAGGAAAAAGAGATATCAGCTTTTATAAACTTCACTGCGATGTCCGATGTTCAACGCGAGGATAATAAATTTTTTATCCTCTATATGACAAATCAAACGATAATCGCCGATTCGGCATCTCCATAGACCTTTTCTGTTTTCAATCAGAGTTTTTTTGCATGTTCCGAGATTTTCGCAGTCTAAAAGGTTTTTTTCAATCCAGGCATTAATCATCAATTTTGTATAGCGGTCGAGTTTTTTAAATTCTCTTTCAAATCTTGATGTCACTTCAATCGAATATGTCATGTCTGAAGCTCTTTCCAAAACTCTTTAATAGGGCGGCTTTGTTTTCCGCTGTCCTCATATTCTTTGTACGCAGCATCATAAATCGCAATATCATATTGGTCTTCAATTTTCTCAAACAAAGCTCTTTTGAAAGCCTCCGCCAATGTGTACGAATGTAGTTTTGCATAGCTTTCCGCCAATGCTCTTTCTTCTTCAGTTAATCTGATTGAAAAGGCCATGTTATGTCACCTCCATCTCCATAGTACATTGTACTGCAAAAATAAAGAATTTAAAGCATTTTTGCAGTCTGTTTTAAAGTTTCAGTTACTAATATGCTTATTACAATAGAAAAACTGTGTATTCCTGCGAACACACAGTCTCTCTTCGGAAAGAACAATTCTATCGGTTTTTTAAGACCGCTCTAATCTTCCACTGCAGCTTTCTTTGTATTAATCGCCCGTATAACAGCAGGGTCCATCTTGGGTTTTCTGTCATATGTGTAAAGTCCGTTCTGTTCCTGCTCGACATCGGTCAGTTGCGTGTAACAGAATGCCCCGATATTGGGATTATTTAACAGCACTTCGGTCAATGCTCCGTATCGCTCGATAACCTCATCAAGGCTCTTGGGACGTTCCCCGTATCCCCAGCCGGTCATATCGGTTTCCGACCACCATATTCCGCCGTATTCCGATATGAATACGGGAGCGCAATTATCGTCAACATAGCCGTCATAATTCTTACGTTGCTTGTCCAGCTCGGCATATCGCTCTTTGAATGTAACCGGATTCTGGTCATAGTCGTGCTTATCCCTTATGTCGGATGCTCCGCTTACATGTGTCCATCCCGAAGTGTCGATAACCGGTCTGGTAGGGTCTGTTGCTCTGGTCATGTCAGCGACGAATTTAATAAGATCGGGGTTCTGATCTTTCTGTGTTTCGTTGAAGGGACACCATCCGATAATTGAAGGATGATTGAAGTCTCTGTCCATTATCTCCAGCCACTCGGGAACAAAGCGCTCCCATGCCTTGTCTTTGGATACATCCAATCCCCAGTTGGCATGCTCTTCCCACACCAGATATCCCAGAACATCACAGTGATATAAAAATCTCGGTTCAAATACTTTTTCATGCAGCCTTGCACCGTTGAATCCCATAGCCTGTGACCTTATTATGTCATTTTTCAGTTCTTCATCGGTGGGTGCGGTGTATATGCCGTCGGGATAGAAACCCTGGTCCAGTATCAGTCTCTGAAATACAACCTTACCGTTCAGATAAAACTTGTTATCATGATAATATATACTTCTCATTCCGAAGTAACTGTCCACTTTATCTTCATCCAGTTCCAGTTTGAGGGTATATAAATTGGGGGTCTCACAGCACCAAAGATGAAGCTCTTTCAGTTTCATATTGAACTTTGCATGCTTTCCTTCTATTATCGCAGTGCAGGAAGCCATCTTTTTATTGTCAAAATATGCGGTAGCCTTTATTTTCTTACCGTTAGCATTTCTGCACAATACATCAAAATATATACTGGATGTGTTTATGTCCGGTATACATTTGAAAGACGCTATACTGGAAGACGGAAGGTTTTCCAGCCATACTGTCTGCCATATTCCGGTAGTTCTTGTATAGTGGCAGCCTCTGGAAAAATACCCTACGGATTGCTTTCCTGCAGGTTGTTCCATGGTTCTTAAAAGATCGGTAGCACTTATTGTTATGGTGTTTTCACCTTCTTTAAGTTGCTCTGTTATGTCAAAACTGAATGAAGAATATCCGCCCATATGAGTTCCGACCGATTGGGCATTAATCCATACTTCGGTAAGATAATCGCATGCGTCTATGTGAAGCAAGGTTCTTCTGCCGTTCTCCAGCCAACTCTTATTTATCCTGACCGTCCGTTTGTACCACACGCACTCCATAAAGTCTTTGTTATTTACTCCGGAGAGTGCACTTTCGGGGCAGAAGGGAACAATTATGGAGGACGAGAGTTTTGCATCTTTATACAATTCCCGCTCTTTTCCGCTTCTTCCGTGATCAATTTCAAACTGCCATTTACCGTTTAGATTGATCCAGGATTTCCTGTACATCTGCGGTCTCGGATGTTCTTTACGAGGTATTTCAGCCATATTGTTGGTCTCCTTTGAACAGTGATGTATATAGTTTATAACCTGCATATATGTCTTTCAATGCACAATACTTCTATCAATTGACTTATCCTACTGTTCTGATATCATATTCTTGAACGGGAGTTAATAATGAAAATACATAATGTACGGCATGAATGGCCGGAAAAGGCGGGTTTTATACTGAACAGACCGCACGGACCCAAAGAATATATATTTTTACATTACTTTAATCCGGTTGACTTATTATGCAATAACGGGATAATACGCACAAATCCTCATGCATGTATTATTGTCTCGCCCGATAAAGCACAGTGGTTCAGAAGCGAGCAGAAACTTGTACATGACTGGTTTCATTTTACAGGTGATGTGGAAAGTAATATGCAAAAGTACAATCTTACGCCCGATACCGTATATTATCCGTATGACAGCCTGGAAATTACCGGAACGGTACGCAAGATGGAATCGGAGTTTTTTACCGATATGCAATACTCCGGGAAACTGTGCGAACTGTACATAGAGCAGATTTTTATCATGATGGCCCGGTCGGAAAAAGACTCAATAAATGCAGCAAATGTCAAAAAGCAGATATCGGATAAAGTGGAACAGGTCAGAAGAAAAATGTTCACCTCTCCGGCCGAAGACTGGCCGGTTTCCAAAATGGCAAAGCTTGCCGGATTAAGCGAATCACGGTTCTATACGGTATACAAATCGGTATATAAGATTACCCCTAACAGAGACCTCATTATCGCACGTATCGAAAAAGCCAGGACTCTTTTGCAGACTAAGGATTATTCCGTAAACCAAGTTGCCGAGATGTTAGGTTACAGCAGTGTTTATCACTTTATCCGGCAGTTCAAATCGGTGACGGGAGTTACTCCGGGAAGTGTAAGAAAATGATAAAAAAGCAAAAATTAATGGATTTTTTGTGTTAAATATATAACATTTTTAAAAAAAGTGTTTACAATACGAAGTATCAATTATATACTGTTTTATAAACTTGGTAGTTTTTTTATTGGAAGGTATGACGTGAAATATTATTCAAGAGCATTAATCATTGTCATTATATTAGCTACAATATTTGTAATAGGAATGGCGATAGAATTTGACCATTCCAATATAATTATTAAGAGTGATTCTCTCAAGCCCTTTCAGGAAATGAGAGTATCGAACGGAATCAATCCGTGTGAATACAAAGCAAAAGTAATACTTAATAATGATTTCGTCATGCCGCAGACTCTGTTGTTCAAGACCAGTCATTTGCGTTTTAAAATATATATTAACGAAAAAATGGTCTATTCTTTCGGATATGAAGAAAATGCCGTTTCTTTTCTGAAATCTCCCGGAACTTCCTATCACCTGGTGGAACTTCCGGCTATGAGCAGCAATAAAGAGATTGTTTTCGATTTCCAGAGTCCTTACTCCAATTACCACGGTTTCCTGCCTGATATACAGTACGGTACAAAAGGTGAATGTATAGCATACTACCAGAATAAATCCATGTATTCGTTGTTCAGTCTGACCGTTGTGCTGTTGGGCGGATTGACTATAATGATTTTGTATTTCGTTACAAAGAACAAGAAGTATGCACTGTCAAAATCCTTTCTATATATAAGCAGTTTCATATTCCTGGTATCGATTTGGTTGTTTTTCCAAAGCGATTCCTGCCAGCTTATGTTCGGATATCCGCAGATAATGTATTTTGCCGACCTCATAAGTCTGGTGTACTGTTTCCCGTTCCTTTGAATTTATACATATATGATGTTTCCAAAAATGAAAAAAGAAAGTATATGTTATACTTTGCTTATGCCTATGCCGCAACATTGGTTTTAAACTTACTGCTTCAGGTATTCGGTCTTGTGGATATGTTCCAGCTGGTGCTTCTTACTCATTCGCTTATGGCTTTGAATATGATTGTCGCGGTATATGTCGTACATGTAGAGTTGCGTATTGAGAAAAACAAGGATCTTCGCATGTTCATTGTACCTCTGGCGCTGGTATCTGCAGGCGGTCTTCTTGAGATGATTCTTTACTATTACTCCAATATGACACAGACATCCTTCGCGTTACGTATTGCGGTTGTTGCATTTTTGGTTGTGATAATTATTAACGCCATAAAGAGTTATTACGATAATCTGTTGGAATTGAAACAGGCGGAATATTATGAACAGCTGGCAAGTGTGGACATGTTGACAAATCTGGGTAACAGAAATAAATACGAACAGTTTCTGCAGTCTCATGAACCTAATCAACCTTTGACTGCAGTACTTTTTGATTTGAACTATCTGAAGTATATAAATGATAACTTCGGACATGTGGTCGGGGACAGTGCATTGAAAAAATGTGCGGAATGCATAAAAGAAGCTTTTTCCAATAAAGGCGAGTGTTTCAGAATAGGAGGAGATGAGTTTGCCGTTCTGACAAAAGCCGATGATAATCTTCAAAAAGAATGTAATATATTCGAGAAACTGGTGCAAGGATGGAACAAAAGGCTTTCATATATATTCTCCGTCGCTTACGGAGTTGCAAGATTCAACCCTAAAACCGATCAATCGGCGTATGATACCGCAAAGCGTGCGGATTTTGCTATGTATCATATGAAAGAAGAACAGAAAAGGAAAATAATACTGTAACTGTATTACATTACATACCGTAAAGCGGGAGAGAGTTATCTGGACTCTCCTTTTTTGTATTGACAGTAATAGGAAAATGCATATACTTATGTATGAGCAACTGTTCATATGAAAGGTGAGTGTAATGAAAGAACAAATTGATATCTGTGAATACATAAACATGACTGAGGAAGAAGTAAAGGAAGTCTTAAAGAGTATTCCGAGTGAAGATAAACTGTATAACCTTTCCGATCTTTTCAAGGTGTTCGGTGACAAGACAAGGATAAAGATTCTATTCGCATTGTCGGTCGCCGAAATGTGTGTATGCGATATAGCAAGTCTCACTCGGATGACACAATCGGCTATTTCGCATCAATTGAAGACATTGAGAGCAAGCAAACTGGTTAAATACAGAAAAGAAGGGAAGGCCACTTTCTATTCGCTTGCAGATGACCATGTCAGAACAATATTACAACAGGGAAAGGAACATATAGAGGAATAAACTATGAAGAGAACATACAAATTAAACAATCTTGACTGTGCGGCATGCGCAGATAAAATAGAGAGAAAAATATCCAAATTAACCGGCGTAAAGCAGGTAAACTTAAATTTCTTTACTAAAAAAGCCGCAATAGAAACGGATAGCGAAGAGATTTTTTGCGAGTGTGAGAAAATATTAAAAAAATATGCGGGTGCTTTTGAGATAGAATGAAAAAACTTAATAAAAAGCAGAAAACAACGTTGATAAGGATGGGTATTTCGGTTGCTCTTCTAGCACCGGCATTACTAATACAAAACCGGGTAATATCTCTTATACTATACATACTTTCCTATCTGGTGATAGGTTATGAAATACTCATAAAATCCGTAAAAAATATAATAAGGGGAGATATTTTTGACGAGAATTTCCTGATGACTATTGCCACAATAGGAGCACTTGTAATAAAACAATACCCCGAAGCGGTAGCAGTTATGCTTTTCTATGAGATAGGAGAATTTTTCCAGGAATATGCTGTGGAAAAGTCCAGAAAATCCATATCCGATCTGATGGAAATACGTCCGGAGCATGCAAATCTTATCACAAACGAAGGTATCATAACGGTGCAGCCCGAGACAGTGAAAGCAGGGGATATAATAGTGGTCAAGCCGGGTGAAAGAGTGCCGCTGGACGGTATTGTCATTGAAGGGCACTCGGCTCTGGATATGTCTTCTCTCACCGGCGAGTCGCTGCCTGCGGATATAAACCCGGATGATACCGTTTTAAGCGGAAGTATTAATACATTCGGTATGCTTAAACTTCAGGTGGAAAAACCGTACAATCAATCGACAGTAGCAGGCATTTTGGACCTTGTGGAGAATGCTTCATCAAGAAAAGCCAAGACCGAAAGGATAATCACGCGATTTTCCCGTTTCTATACACCGGTTGTAGTTATATGTGCAGTTCTGCTTGCAATTATTCCGCCGCTTCTTTTTAGACAACGGTTAACCGATTGGATATACAGAGCACTGGTGTTTTTGGTGGTATCCTGTCCCTGTGCTTTGGTTTTATCGGTGCCTTTGAGTTTCTTTTCCGCATTGGGGTCAGCCTCAAAAAACGGTATTCTGGTAAAAGGCGGAAACTGCTTGGAAGCGCTGGCAAGCACAAACTCCGTTATATTCGACAAGACCGGTACTCTTACAAAAGGTATATTCAAAGTGACGGCAATTCATCCGGAGAAACTCAATTCACAACAACTTTTAGATATTGCCGCTACGGCGGAAAGTTACTCCGACCATCCCATCTCCAAGTCGCTTAAGGCGGAATACGCGAAACAAATAGAAAACGGTCGTATAAGTGAGATAAAGGAAATAGCGGGGCAGGGTATAAAAGCGGTAATTGACGGCAGGAAAGTAAGCGTAGGCAATGAAAATCTTATGGAAGCGGACGGTGTTGAATGGCACAGGTGCAATCTTGCGGGAACTATAGTGCATGTGGCTGTTGACGACGAGTATATGGGGCATATAGTTATATCCGACGAGATTAAGAAGGATGCACCTCAAACCGTAAACCTGCTTAAAGAGCTGGGGATTACCGATATATCCATGCTGACGGGAGACAATAAGTCGGCCGCATACCATATAGCGGATAAGGCGGGAATAGAGAATGTGGCTCACTCGCTTCTTCCTCATCAGAAGGCGGAACATGTTAATAACAAGCCTAAAGATAAAGGAGCAGTGGTCTTTGTAGGAGACGGCATTAATGACGCACCGGTGCTGGCCCAAGCCGACATAGGCATATCCATGGGGTTATCCGGCTCTCAGGCTGCAATAGAAGCTTCCGATGTGGTTATAATGGACGACAAGCCTTCCAAAGTACCGCTGCTGATACGTCTTTCAAAAAAAACAATGAGAATAGCAAAACAGAATATGGTTTTTGCAATATCGGTCAAACTCATTGTACTTATAGCGGGAGCAGCGGGATTGGCCTCATTGTGGATAGCGGTATTTGCCGATGTGGGCGTGTCGTTTCTTGCCGTGCTCAATGCCATGAGGTTGCTTAAGAAGAAGGTGTAGCAACGGTATAAAGGCGATTGAACATTTTAAATATATGACAAAATATTCGATATGTTAGCATGGACTTTCTGTGTGTAGTCTTTAGATTTTAATTGACGGAAGAGAAGAAGGGTATGAAAACTTGAGGTCACATTTTGTGACCTCAAGTGAGGATGGCAAACATGGTTTTGAGGTGCCAAAATGTCACTTCAAAATCTGAATCCGGGTTAAGTGATCCGCTCCAAAAAAGGTAACACTTTAATCTCACTGCACCCCTAAAGGGTAACACTTTTTATCTGTCTTAACGATAAAGACAATTGGTTATTTTCAATATATGACAAAATATGCGATATGTTAGCATGGACTTGCGCTATGCGGCAAAGTAAAATTCAAATAGATAGGTAAGCAGAAATACAGCTTTATGGTTTTAATATCTATTCATACAATTTTATAAATTTGCAGGACCAATGTATATTGTAAAATTACGGGAAAAATAATAAAAAAGTTGTCGAGGTGGCAGAGAATGGATAAAAATATTTGGCAGCCGTATCTGCAAACAAGAGCAGAATATCTTCCGGAAGACAAATCGGTAACCATGGCTACCGATTTGAAACAGATGAATGATACTGAGTTGTCTGTTTTACAAAAAAGATTGGTAAATTTCGAAGATTTTCCGATAGAGAAGCATTTATTGAGATTGGTTTTTCGCATCATATGGAAATTCTACGTAACACAAAAGAGTTAAATGAACGACTCTTCTATATCCGTGAATGTGCATCGGGATATTGGAGCAGGCGATTGCTGAGAACAAGGCTGAAAGAAGATTTATACAATCGCAAAGGCGCATTGGTTAATAATTTTTCGGAAACATTGCCGGACAGTTATAAAGATTTTACACCCATTATGTAAGAGGTACCGAAGATGTTAGATGAAGTAGACCTTGATGAAAGTGTAAAACGGAAATAAAAATACGAGGTAGGAATGCAAGTCGAAAACCTTATAAATTTACCGAAAGTATTGTTTTGCTAAGGAGG
>Ga0208196_1000203_pt1 | contig 84715 bp, 77 predicted proteins | sample AD_JPNNA7_MetaG_FD_184443 | JGI IMG/M metagenome (GOLD analysis project Ga0208196, IMG submission 184443) | Active sludge microbial communities of municipal wastewater-treating anaerobic digesters from Japan - AD_JPNNA7_MetaG (SPAdes) (version 2) | ecosystem: Engineered > Bioreactor > Anaerobic...
CAGGGCCATGGCGATGAACACCAGCAGCGACCAACACGGATAGGTGCGGTTGGCACGGCGCGGGTCGGGGAAGTTCGGCTCTCCGCTCGTTCAATCTGTGTTCCGACCCGAATCTGTGTGGAGTTCCCCACCGATTCGGTGCACGGCACGGGTCGAGCGAGCCAGAGAATTCCCACACCGATTCAGGGCGGAACACAGATTCCCGAAGAGGACAAGTTCTTCCTCACGAATTGGCCCAAGGATTGAATCTGGCAACCGTAACCTAGGCACCAAGTAGGGCGGAATGTAGTTGAAGGCCTGACGCAAAACGGTTAGTTAGCCCGCGGTTGGGGCTTGGTGTCTTTTCATGGCCTGCCGTGTGGCAGGTTTTCGTCAAGCTTCCAACCGTTTTTTTTCCGATTCCTGTGGGATGGCTGTGGAATGAAACCGATCCTGCCGATAACGCTGATTTGCCTGGGGCTGCTCGCCCCGCGGTGCGGCGCATCCGAACCTGATTCGTCGCTCTCGCTCTGGCTGCCACTGGATGAAGGTCTTGGCAGTCTCGCCATCGATCGCTCGCCGAATCAACTCGAGGCCGAACTCGCCAACGTGCGATGGGCCAAGGGGGCCTTTGGCACAGCCGCCCATTTCGGCGGCACCAATGCGTTCATCGAACTTCCGCCCGTTCCTTCCCTGAACGGCGCAACGCAATGCACCATCTCGGTCTGGGCAACATGGGAAGGGACGGGGCGCTATCCCAATCTGCTGACGACGCACACTTGGAGTCCCGGCGGCATGATGCTTTTTGTCAGCGATAACTCTTGTTCCTTCCGGATGGGGCGGCCCGGCCATCGGGCTGGTGTTCCGGGCAATGCCTGGGACGAAATTGGAGTTGGATTGCTGAATGCGCTTCCCATGCGGCAGTGGGTTCATCTGTGCGTGGTCTTTGCGTTGCCGAACATCACCACATACGTCAATGGCAAACCGGTTGACCAGGGGGATTGGCCTTATCCTGTCTCAGCCGACGGCTTGCGCCTCGGAGGCTGGTCGAGCCCCGTTTCCCACCACGGCCTAATCAGTGACCTGCGCATCTACGGTCGTGCGCTCACGGGGGACGAGGTCAGCGACCTCGCGGAGAATTCCACGCGCACCAACGCTGAGTACACTCTGGTGGATGAATCCGCGTACGCCCCGCCGCTGGCGGCGCGTTTTGAGAACCGCCACGCCACTCTGGCCATCGACCAGCAAGGCCGAATCTGTTCGCTGCGCAGCAAGGCATCCGGCCGCGAGTTGTTGGCCTGCCGGCAGGAACTGGTGTCGGCCCGGCTCAAAGACGGACGCCAAATCACCGCCCGCAAAGCCTCGTTTGCCAACAATACGCTCACGTTTGAGTTCTCACCGAGGCGTGGTGTGGCAGTTCTGGCCGTGGATGAGCGCGAGGACTTCTTTACCTTCACGATTCAGTCCGTGACCGTGCCCGATGTTGCCTCTCTGACCTTTTTCAACCTGCGGGTCACGCCGGCAAAGTATCGCGGCAACATGGTCAATATGCTTTCGGATGACACAGATGCCGTCTGCTTGCGGGGTTACGACCTTCCCGTCGAGATGGCACTGGACGGCAATCTCCCCGGACTGCGAGTCTGGACCGTGGCGGAGCGCGGCCTCACCGGATGGCGGGCTGGGTTGGCCGCGGGTCCCAAACCGGAAATGACCGCGATGCTTCGCGCCATGACGATGGAGGCAGGGGTGCCAGTCTCGAAGCTCGGCGGCGCATGGGCACTTGGCGCCGAGGCGAACCGCGGCTCCTACCTCTTCGCCGATCTCTCGCTGGCTTCCGTGGACGACTGGATTGACATCGCGCGCCGAGGCGGGTTCACGCACATCCACCTGCACGGCTGGTGGGACACGCTCGGGCACTACGGCGTCAACACCAACCTCTTTCCCAACGGCCTTGCGGACATGAAAGAGGCCGTCGCTCGCATCCATGCGGCGGGCCTCAAAGCGGGCATCCATACGCTCACGGCCTGCATTGATCCGCGAGACGCCTGGGTGACACCCGAGGCCAGCCCGCACCTGATCGCTACCGATTCCTATACGCTGGCGCGGCCCATGACGCCTACGGACACCGCGATCTACGTGAACGAGAAGCCGAGCCCGAATCACGATGTCGTTTTCACCTACATGGGCAACGGCAATGCCATCCGCATCGGCACGGAAATCGTGCAATACGGCGAGGTGGTGTCCCAACCGCCCTATGCCTTCGCAAAATGCCAGCGGGGCGCGTTCAAGACCGTCCCGGCGGCCCACGCGGCTGGCGACCCTGTCGATTATCTCCAGCAACGCTACATCGCGTTCTATCCCGAGCCCGGCTCGCCACTGGCCTATGAACTGGCCGACCACATCGCCAACGTCTTCAATACGTGTCAACTCGACCAAATCTACTTTGACGGCTCCGAAGGCATGATGAGCCGCTATGGCATCGACTTTATGCGCCGCACGATTTTCGAGCGCCTGAAAGGTGAGGTTTTGGCAGAGGCCAGCGAATGGGGCGCGCACAGTTGGTGGTTTCATTCCCGGCTCGGCGCCTGGGATCATCCCGTCTGGGCCGTCAAGCGATTTCATGATCTTCACATCGCCTCCGACGCTCAGTTCCGCGCCTCCGAACTGATCGAGCCGCAGATGGGCTGGTGGGCCCCCCGCGAGCCATCGGCTCATGCACGCGGTCATTTCCTGGACGAGATGGAGTACTTCGCGGCAAAGAACCTGGGACTCGACTCCGCCATGTCCATCCAGGGCGTCAACGTTTCCCGCCACCCGCTGTCATTTCATGTCGAGAACCAGTTCACCGTTCTCGGCTGGCACGAGCAACTGCGGTTGGCGCGCTACTTCGACTCTCAGACGATCGCACGTGTGGCGGTCCCCGGCGACGAGTTCCGTCTGCGGCAGGACCCGGGCGGCGCGTGGAAATTCACGCCGGTCAAAATGTCGGCTCATCGCATCAGTGCACTCGGCAACGGCTCCGAACGCTGGACGAGCGCGAATCCGTTCGCCGATCAACCGGTCGCGGCCCGCATCGAGGCGCTCTATTCCGTGGCGGCCTACGACAGTCCCAAGCGCATTTGCGTAGCGGACTTCGCCGACTTGGAGGCCTTCCAGCAGGCCACCAGTTCGTCCTCGGTGCTGCTTCAACTCAGAGCGGTGGCGGACGATACGCGTGGAGGCGAGCGCAATCTGAGCCTGCGTGCCCGGAACCAGGGCACAGCACGCCGCGGCGCATGGGCCCGGGCAGGTCTCGCCTTTCCGGCCCCCTACCGCAACCTCTCCGGCGCCGAGGCGCTGGGCGTGTGGGTCAAGGGCGACGGTAAGGGCGCGCTGCTGAACATACAGTTGTGCACGCCGCGCGAGTACACGCATGCGCTTTCCGATCACTACGTGCTCCTTGACTTCACGGGCTGGCGTTACGTCGAACTCCTGCTGCGCGAGCGGGATCTGGAGCAGATGTCCGACTATGAGTGGCCGTACGGGGGCGGCTACGATCTATACCGCAACCCGCTGGACATGGCCCACGTTTCCGAGGTCAACCTCTACCTCAACAACCTGCCTCCCGGCGACAGCGCTGAAGTGATCCTCGGCCCTGTCATGGCGCTCGCCGTTCAGCCTGCTGAATTGAGGAATCCGGTGCTCACCCTGAACGGACAGAGCCTCGCCCTGCCTGTCACGCTGAAATCCGGCGATTTCCTCGAAATCGATACGACCGGCAACGGCACGCACTACGACCACAAAGGCAATCTGCTGACGCGAGTCCGTCCGATGACCGCGTCCGGTTGGCCGGTGCTGAAGTCGGGCGAAAACGCAATCGCCTTCGATTGCGAGAAGCCGACCGGCGCGAGCGCCCGCGCTGAAGTAACGCTCACCGCCAGCGGCCAGCCGTTTGGCACAGTCAATCCGCGCGCCAGGATCGACTGGAAGCACCTGACGCGTGAATACGAGTTGCCGCGCTGGATCACCGCACCGGAGGGCGCGGACAACATCTGGGACGTGGCGGTTCGTCCGGACGAGCAAGCCAGGCTGGAAATCGAACTGAGCGGCGGCATGGACACACCCACCCTGACCGTGAACGGCGAAGTTCTCCGCTTCCCGGTTGTGCTCAAGCCCGCCCAGCGGCTGATCTGCCGCGGTGACCGTCATTGGCAGATCATTGACGCGGAACGCGCCCAAGTTACGGAAGGCGATCTCACCGTCGCCGCACCCATTCTGAAGAGCGGATCGAACCGTGTTTCGTTCACCTGCATTGCTCCCGAGCGCGCGTTGGTGAAACTCGTCAAGGTTTACAAACCATGATGGCCGGACACCCCCTTCTGGCTGTCGCTTCATCCAAGTGGCTTGATTCCAGCGTTTGGTGGGCCTTCCAACGCCCTGCTGTTTGCTTTGCTGCGAGAAGGACCCGTGCACGCCAATCACACCCGACCCTTTCCCAGTCGGCTTCTTCTGCGCTCTGCAGGGGCCGCGCGGCCCCGTCGCGATTCCGTGCACTCGATCTTGGACCCGCGCGGAATCGCAGCAGACAATGGCGGCACTTCAGTTGTTGAACGGAGTTCCGCCCAGCACCGCCGCCGTCAGACCCATCGCGTCGAGGAGTTGGCGGGCCAGAGCCTGCTGGTCCGCGGGCGGGGCGTGGGGCGACATCAACTCCGCGAAGCGCCCCTGGAACGTCAGAGCATCTGAAGGTCGTCGGTGGGCATCGGTATGCGCCGCGTGGAGGGCCTGCCTGCCGCGCCTGCCTGTGCCGTGCCCGACACGGCAGACAGGCCGCTGCGCTTTGCGGCGCAGACAGGGCACGCGACCTCGTGTGCTCTGTTCGCGCGCACGAAGGCGTTGGAGTGGGGACGCCCTCGTCCCCCGGCGATGAGAGTTGCAGGCCCGCTTTGGCAGGCGTTACCCCTCCGGCAATCTCCATCCGTTGCAGGCCCGGCGCCCTCACCACGCGACAGAACACCGAGCACAACCAGATGCACCGCTCGAACGCGGCCTCGAGCGCGGGCTTGCGCAAACCGGCCGGCTCCGGTTCAATCGCGTCCCAACAAACGGCGGCCCTTCAAGGCATGCAGGATATTCTGTTTTACGTTTTTGCGGCGCTGACGCTGGTCTGCGGTTTTCTGGTCGTGGCGAACCCGATCAGCCGCAGCCCGGTGACGAGCGCGCTTTTCCTGGTCTTGACCATCGTCTCGCTGTCCGGCTTGTTCGTCCTGCTGCACGCCTTCTTCCTGGCGGCGGTGCAGATCGTGGTCTATGCCGGGGCGGCGCTGGTGCTGTTTCTCTTCGTCATCATGATGCTCGACTTGAAGGCGGAGGAGCGCCGTCGAATCACGCGCTTGGGCCTGATCGGAGGCGGGTTGGTCGCCGTGGCGATGGCGTGGCTATTCCGCGTGGTTCCGCGGGAAGCGGCGCTTGTCGCCTCCGGACCAGCTCATGTCGAGGGGTCGACGCCGGCTTTGGGGGCGCTGTTGTTCACGCAGTACCTGCTCCCCTTCGAGGCGATATCGCTGGTGTTGGTGGCGGGGATGGTGGGAGCGATTCTGCTGAGCAGGAAGGAGCCATCGTGACCGTCGGACTGGCACACTACCTGACGGTGAGCGTGGTGCTGTTCTGCCTGGGTTTGCTGGGGGTGATCGCGCGCCGCAATGTGGTGATCGTCTACATGGCGCTCGAGTTGATGCTCAACGCGACGAACCTGGCGCTGGTCGCCTTCTCGCGGTTCAACCACAATCTCGAAGGCCAGGTCATGGTGTTCTTCATCATCACCGTGGCGGCGGCGGAGGTGGCGGTCGGCCTGGCCCTGATCGTCGCGCTGTATCGCAAGCGCCAGACCGCACACGTCGAAGACCTCGCTTCGATGCGACTCTGACGCCCTCCGCATGCACGCCGCATCGACCCATCTCGCCTGGCTGGTGCTGCTCCCGCCACTGGGGGCGGCGGCGGGCATCACGCTCCTGGCCCTGAACCGGCCGGCGGTGAGCGCCCGGCTCTCGATCGGGGCGATTCTGGCCGCGTTCGGCGTCAGCCTGGTGCTGTTCACACAAGGTGTGGAAGGGCGGACGGCGTGGACATGGCTGTCGATCGACGACGGGCGTGGGACTTTCGTTGCCGAACTGGGGTTGCGGTTGGACCACTTGAGCTGCCTGATGCTGCTGGTGGTGACGGGCGTCGGCTCGGTGATCCACATCTACTCGTTGGGCTACATGCGCGGAGACCGCAGCGTGGGGCGCTACTTCGCGGGGCTGAGCCTGTTCAGTTTTTCGATGCTCGGGATTGTGCTGGCCGACAATTTCCTGATGCTCTTCATCTGCTGGGAACTGGTCGGCGTCTCGAGCTACCTGTTGATCGGGTTCTGGTTCGAGCGCCCGGCGGCAGCCGATGCGAGCAAGAAGGCGTTCCTGACAAACCGGCTTGGCGACTTCGGGTTCCTGCTCGGCATCATTCTCCTCTGGGCCGCATTCGGGACGCTCGATTTCGCCGAACTCGAGCAGCGTATCGGCGCCGGCACAACCCCTTGGCTGCCGTCGCTGGTCGGCCTCCTGATCTTCTGCGGCGCCGTCGGCAAATCGGCCCAGTTCCCGTTGCACGTCTGGCTGCCTGACGCCATGGAAGGGCCCACGCCCGTCAGCGCGCTCATCCACGCGGCGACGATGGTGGCCGCGGGCGTCTACATGCTGTGCCGGGTGTTTTTCGTGTTCGCGGCGCCGGGATCGGCGGCGCCGGACGTCATCGCGTGGGTGGGCGGAGGCACGGCGCTTCTGGCCGCGCTGATTGCGGTCCAGCAGAACGACATCAAACGCATCCTGGCCTACTCGACCCTTTCGCAGCTCGGCTACATGGTCCTGGCCGTGGGCCTCGCCGGCATGGCCGCCGGCGCGCATCCCGTTCCGGCGATGTACCATCTGACCACGCACGCCTGCTTCAAAGCGCTCCTGTTCTTGGGCGCCGGGTCGGTCATTTGCGCCTTGCGCCACGAGCAGGACATCTGGCGCATGGGTGGCCTGGCGCGCCGCATGCCGATCACGTTCTGGACATTTCTGGCGGCGACCCTCGCCCTGTGCGGCATTCCGCCTTTCAGCGGTTTCTTCAGCAAAGACGCGATTCTCGCCCTGGCCTGGGAGCGGCAGCCTGTGCTCCTTGGGCTGGCTGTGGCGGTGGCGTTCCTGACGTCGTTCTACATGTTCCGGCTGGTGTGGGTTGCGTTTCTGGGACCGGCCAAGTCCCAGGCGCCCGACCACGCGCGCGAATCGCCCGCGGTGATGACCCTGCCTTTGTTGGTGTTGACCGTGCCGAGTGTCGTGGCCGGTTTTTGGGGGATCGACTCATACCTGATCGAGCACTTTCGTCCTGGCGAAGGCCTGTCCGCACCAGGTTGGCTTGGGCAACTGACCGCGCCGTTTCACCATGCGCCGGTGGCGGCGTTCAGCGGGTTGATCGCGGCGTTGCTGGGGATCGTGTTCGCCTGGAGGCTCTACAGCCATCGGGTTCAGGATCCTTTGCCGGGCCTTTTGGACGCCGCGGCCCGGCCGCTGCGCGACAAGTTCTATTTCGATGAGTTTTATGGGCGGTTGATCGCCTGGACCCAGGACACCCTCGCCCGGGGGGCGGACGCGGTCGATCGCTGGGTGATCGGCGGCGCGCTGGTGAAGGGCGCATCGGGAAGCATCGAGTTGTGCGGGCGCCTCTTGCGGCTGGTCCAGACCGGGAGCCTGCAGACTTACGCGTTTCTGTTTGTCCTCGGCGCGGTGGTGGCGATTGTGCTGATGCTGGGATGGTGAACCATGGACTCGCTCACGTTCATCATCTTCTGCCCGTTGATCGGCGCGGTCCTGATTGCCCTGATCCCGCGCAGCTTCGAAGTCCTGTTTCGGGGCATCACGCTGGGAGCGACCGGCCTCTCGCTGGCGGGGGCGTTGTGGATTTTTTCGGAGTTCGAGCTCGGAACGGCGCGCATTCAGTACGAGGAACTCGTGCCGTGGGTCTACTCTTTAGGCATCAACTATCACCTGGGTGTGGATGGCTTGAACGTGGGGCTTCTCCTCATGGGCGCACTGGTGGCGTTCGCGGCCACCTGCGTCTCGTCCGAAATCCGGGAGCGACAGAAGGAGTTCTACCTGCTGCTGCTGCTCATGACAGGAGGAATCCTGGGCGCGTTCGCCTCACTCGACCTGTTCTTCTTCTATTTCTTCCACGAACTGGCGTTGGTCCCGACATTCATCATGATCGGCGTCTGGGGCCGCGGGGCCAACCGCCGCGAGGCGGCTTTCACCATCACCTTGTATCTGAGTCTGGGGGCCCTGATCGCGCTGGTGGGTCTGGTTGCGCTCTATCTCGAGACCGGGGCGCACACGTTCGACGTTGTCGCCATGACCCGGCATGTGGCCGCGCATCCCGTCTCGGAAAGCGCGCAGAACATCATCTTTCCCCTTTTGATGATCGGATTCGGCATCCTGGTGTCGCTCTGGCCGTTCCACACTTGGGCGCCGCTGGGGTATGGCGCCGCGCCCACAGCCACGGCGATGCTGCATGCGGGCGTCATCAAGAAGTTCGGACTCTACGGTCTCTTGCGCATCGCCGTGCCGCTGCTGCCCGAGGGGGCCCAACGCTGGGTCGGACTCCTGGCCGTCCTCTGCCTGGGCAATCTGGTTTACTGCGGCCTGGTCGCGATGCGCCAGAAGAACTTCGGCCTGCTGATTGCCAATTCGAGTGTTGCGCACATGGGCTTCGCGTTCCTGGGCATCGCCAGTCTGAGCCTTATCGGGGTGACGGGCGCCGTGGTGGTGATGATTGCGCACGGCCTGTTGGCCGCCCTGACTTTCGGTCTCGGCGGCTATCTCCACCAGCGCTTGGGCACGCTCGAGATGGCGCAAATGGGCGGCCTGTTGCGGCGCCTGCCCTTCGTTGGCGGAGTCCTGATCATGGCGATGCTGGCCGGATGCGGGCTGCCGGGATTCGCCAACTTCCCCGGCGAGATTCTGGTTCTCTTCGGCGCCTTTATCCGGCATCCGGTCATCGTCAGCCTGGCTGCGTGGGCGGGCTTGATCATCGGCGCGGTCTACGCCTTGCGCGCGGTCCGCGTCATGCTTCACGGAGAACTGCCGCAGCGCCGGCACGACACGCCGGATGCCGCGAACGCCTGGCGCAAACTGCCGTACGCGCTTCTCCTGGCCGCCCTGGTGGTCTTCGGTTGCTTCCCGAGACTCCTGACCGACCGCATCGTCGCCTCCGCACAACAGGCCATCGCGTCCGTTCAAGGCTCTTCCGTGGCGGAAATCCAGCACGCCGACGACCGCCTGTTTGGCGGGTCTGAACCGACAAAGGCTTCGATTGGCCAACGTGGGGCCTTCTATGCCGGCCAAGAGGGGATCGCGGCCGGGCGCTCGAGGCGGCAGTCTGGGTGTTCGATCCGGCTGACGGGAAACGCTGCGCATGAGTGACCTGACAGCCATAGGACTCGAACTGGCGGTGATGGTCACCGCTCTGGCAGTGCTTCTTCTGGACCTCTGGACGCCCCCGGAGCAGAAGCGTCAATTGGGTTACGTGGCGGCAATCGCCGTGGGGGTCATTTTCGTGGCCAGCTTCGCCGTGCTGATTCCGGAACCGCGAATGGCCTTTGGCGGAATGTATCGTCTGGACGAGCTGTCGCTTTACTTCAAGCGCTTTTTCCTGCTGACGGCGTTGGTGGTCCTGCTGATGTCGATCGAGATCGCCGATCGCATCGAAGCGGGCTTCCCCGAGTACTGCGCGCTGCATTTGTTCGCGCTCACCGGCATGATGCTCGCGGCATCGGCCTATCATTTTGCGATGGTCTTTGTGGCCCTCGAACTGATTGCTGTCACGTTCTACATCCTGACGAGCTACCAGCGCCGCCGCCTGGCCTCGCTCGAAGCCGGGGTCAAGTATTTGGTTCTGAGCGCAGTCGCGTCCGCGTTCCTGGTTTACGGGATTGCCCTGGTCTTTGGAGCGAGCGGCACGCTGGATTTTGCCAGGCTGGCCGACAGATCGAACACCGGGAGCCATCGCATGCTCGAACTGGGCCTGTTGCTGGTCTTCCTCGGGCTCACCTTCAAGCTCGCCTCCGTGCCGTTCCAGTTCTGGGCTCCGGACGTCTACCAGGGCGCCCCCACCCCAACTGTGGCGTTCCTGGCCCTGGGATCGAAGGCGGCGGGAGTGGCGCTGCTGATTCGGGTGTTCCACGAAGCGGCGCCGGCAATCGGACGGGGCTGGCACGGACTGTTCGCGGGCGTGTCGGCCGCAACCATGCTCTACGGCGTCCTCTGTGCGATCCCGCAGCGGAATTTGAAGCGATTGCTTGGGTATTCGAGCATCGCCAACGGCGGGTTAGTCTTCATGGGCCTCTCGACGTTCAGCGCGCCGGGCCTCAGCGCCGTGCTCTATTTCCTGGCGGCGTACCTGTTCACCCTCGGCGCGGCATTCTTCGTGTTGTGCCTGGTGGCGCCCACCGCGGAAGACGCGGATATCCCGGCCCTGACCGGGCTGCACCGGCGCTCGCCGCTGCTGGCGGCCGCGCTCGCTCTGTCCATGGTTTCCCTCGCCGGGATTCCCCCTCTGGCCGGTTTCTTCGGAAAGTTCCTGCTCATCAAGGCGGCTCTCGAGAACGGCCCTTCCTGGCCCGCAATGTATGCCCTGGCGAGTGTTGCCTTGCTGACGGCTGTGATCTCGATCTCCTACTATTTCGGCGTCATCCGAGCGATATACTGGCCGGGAGAAACGGAACGCGAAGTCGTCCGCGATCCCGAGCCGATTGTCCTCTCAGGGCTCACCCGAGCGGTCCTCTGGTTCTGCATCGTCGGCATGCTCTGGCTGGGGATCGCGCCGGACAAGATGTTGATCCTCGCCGAACACGCCGTTCGTGCCCTGGCACTGTAAATGGGCTAACGGTCTGTGCAAAAATTACTTCCGATCAATTTTTGCACAGACCCTAAGGCAGCGCGCGGCGCAACTGATCGAGAATCGCGGTGACCAGGCCGCCGCGGCTGATCTCGCCCGAATCGTGCGCCGGAACCGCATAGGTCTGGCAGGGGCCATCCGCGGACTTCAGAGCCAGCCAGACCGCACGCCTGCCTGCTGCATTCGTCTCGACCCCGCCGACGGCCAGCGCCCAGGGAGTGCGTCCCCACAGTGCCGCCGCCCCGGCAAGGGCTTGCGCCTGCTCGAGCGCAGGAGGCGCGGCGGGCGCGGCGGGCAGACTGAGGATGCGCGTCAGCGTCTCTTCGTTCGGGGCAGAGCACGCGCCTGCGAGGAATTGCGGCGCATTCGGCAATGAGGCAAGAGCCGCGGCGAGTTGTCCGCCGCTGCCGACCTCGGCGATTGTGACGGACGCCTTGCGCGCCAGAAACCGCCGGGCGACCACCTCTTCGAGCGACGTGCCGTCGTCGGAATAGATGAACTCGCCCAGATGCTCGCGAATGGCCTCTTTGATCCGCTCGAGGCGCGCGCGATCCTCGGGTCGATGGCCCGGGAGGCCGAAGGTGAAATCCACCCGGCTGCCCTCGAACAGCGAAGTCACCATCACGTCGGGCGCGATCGCCACGTGATCCTTGATTGACTGATCGATTTGCGACTGGCCAATCCCGACAAAACGGAGCGTCAGCGAGTGCCCGAAAGAGCGCGCGCCGCACCGCTCTTTCAGGAAAGGGGCCAGTTCCCGCTGAACCATCGGCTGGAGTTCCCGCGGCGGCCCGGGCAGCGCGATGACCAGCGCGTCCTGATTCCCTTGAAACGTCTTGCCCAGGTCAAAGACAAGGCCGACGGCTGTTCCGGCGCCGTTCTTGAGGTAGCCGCCGCGTTCGGGGACCAACGTCTGGCGCCTAAGGTTGGGTCGGATGCGATCGCGTGTCTGGCCGAAGCGCCGTTCGAGGTCGGCCAGCACGGCCGGGTGTTCGCGCAGGGGGATGCCAGTGAATTCGGAGAGCGTCTCGCGCGAGATGTCGTTCGGGGTTGGCCCGAGCCCGCCGGTGACCAGGACCAGCGGCGCTCGGTTCGTCGCAAAACGCAGCGCGCGCAGTATGTCCTCGCGACGATCGTCCACGGTGAGCGAGCCGACGCAGCGGCAACCCAGCAGCCGCAATGTGCGCGCCAGAAAATGCGTGTGGCCGTCCGGGTAGACGCCTTCGAGCAATTCGCCTCCGGTCACGACAATGAAATAGTCGATGGGCTGCGTCTCTTCGAAAGCCGCAGAACTGTCCTTATCGCTCGCGGCGTTCGCAATCGCCATCCCTGCGGCGAGCCCGAGTGCAAGAAGCAAACACTTCAGATTCATGCCGGGTCGAGACGATGCGCCACTGTGTTGACACGCGTCAACGCTGGGCCGCACGAACGGTGCGGTTCTCATTCTCAGTGCAAGGCCTTGCCGCCGGGCGAGGGACCCCACGTTGTCCACGGCACCGGAGAACGCAGCGACCCCATAGCAGGCCGGGTCTCCGGACCCGGTGCTGGACGTTGGCAAACTGAGAATTGCTGACGCGCACTGAGCACACGAGCTTCACTCTTCTGCAACACTCCGGACCGGCCATGGGATTGCGGATGCAGCCGCTTGCAAACGCGCGCGGGGACCACGTACACTCAGGCCATGCAAATCCGCTTTCCTCTGCTGCTTGCGCTCGCCGTGGCGACCTCGATCGAAACAGGGCGTGGTGCGGACTCATTTTTTCCCCTCATGGCATGGAACTGGGCGCCGTCTGATGCGGCCACCTTCGAACGGATGCGCGACTGCGGGTTGACGGTGGCGGGCTTTGTGTCGCCCAAGGAACTCGATCTCTGCCATGCGGCGGGGCTGAAGGCTATCGTCTCCGACCAGCGCGTCTCCGGCTACGACTGGCGCAAGGTGGACGCCGGGGTGGCGCGGACGAAGGTCGCCGCACTGATCGCCGAGACCGGATCGCATCCGGCGGTGTACGGCTACTACTTGCGCGATGAGCCGGGGGCGGAGGCGTTCCCGGGACTGGCCACGGTGGCGTCCATCGTGAAGGAGCTGGCTCCGGGCAAGTGGCCCTACATCAATCTCTTTCCCAACTACGCCAGCGCGGCGCAACTCGGCACCGCCACCTACGAAGAGCATCTCGAGAAGTTCGTCGCCACCTGCCGGCCGACGCATTTGAGCTATGACCACTACGCGCTGATGGAGGACGGCTCGTTGCGCGCCGGGTACTTTCTGAACCTCGAGCAGATGCGCCAGGCCGCCAAGAAACATGGCCTGCCATTCTGGAACATCGTCCTGAGCGTGGCCCACTTCAATTACCGTGAGGCCACCCCTGCCGACCTGCGCTTCCAAGTCTACACCACCCTCGCCTACGGCGGGCGCGGCATCGCCTACTTCACCTACTTTACGCCCCAGGTGGGCAATTACCGCATGGCGCCCATCGACCAATTCGGCCACGCCACGCCCACATGGTCGGCAATGCAGAACGTCAACCTCCAGGTCGGCAAGCTCGCCCCGACCCTGCTGCAACTGACCTCGAACGAGGTCTATCATTTCGGGGCGATCCCCGAAGGCGCACACGGCCCCGGGGAATCGAGCCTGATCGCAGCCGTCGGAAACGCGCCGTTCATGGTTGGGGATTTCACGCACGCGGACGGCAGCCGCTACGCGCTCGTCGTCAACAAGGATTCCCTCCGATCCCACCATGGCGCCGTCACGTTCCGCCAAAACCCTCGCCGCGTTCAGATGGTCTCGCCCTATACCGGACAGTTGATCGGGTTCACGGGCGAACAACAGTGGCTGGCCGCCGGACAGGGAGTTCTGTTGAAAGTCGAGTAGCTCGGCCGGCGCAAGGCCCGCGCAGGGCGGCCCTGCCCGGATGTTCGGCAAAGCTTCCGATCCATGCGGACGCACGCCGACGGCGCCGGAGATATCGAACGATTTGCACGAATGATCAGAGACGAACATCGAGTGTGCGCGCCCCATCGATCCACGCGCCGCCGCTTTCTGCAAACGCTCGCGACGGCCCCGACCCTTCTTGCCGTCCCTATCGTGGCGCCAGCCTCCATCCTGGCCCAGGGCGCGCGTCCCGCCCCAAGCGAGCGCATTGTCCTGGCCGCCATCGGCGTCGGCTCGAGAGGGGTCCGCAATCTCGAGTCGTTTCTCGGAGAGTCGGACTGCCAGGTGATGGCCGTGTGCGATGTGGACAAGCTGCACGCCGAAGAAGGCAAAGAACTGGTGAACCGGCATTACAAGAACCAAGACTGCCGCGTCTATTACGATTTCCGCCATCTCCTGGCTCGGGCAGATCTGGACGCGGTGGCGCTGGCCTTGCCCAACCACTGGCACGCCGTCCCTGCCATTCAAGCGGTCAAAGCCGGACTGGACGTCTACAGCGAGGCGCCCCTGGCCCACACTCTTCGAGAAGGCAGGGCGATTTGCGAAGCTGTCCGGCGGTATGGCTGCATCTGGCAGACCGGGAGCTGGCAGCGCTCGGTCGAAACCTTCCGGACGGCCGCCCAACTCGTGCGCAACGGGCGCATTGGAAAAGTGCGCGCGGTCGAGGTTGGTGTGCCGTCGGGACACCCGGACCTCTGCGGCACCGCCGGGCAGGAACAGGCGGGACCGCCACCCACGCACCTCGACTACGAGTTCTGGCTCGGACCCGCTCCGTGGGCACCCTATTGTCCGGCGCGCGTCCACCAGAACTGGCGCTGGCACCTGGATTACGGCGGAGGCCAATTGCTCGAATGGGTGGGCCACCACGTCGACATCGCGCACTGGGGCATGGACTGGGACGCAACCGGTCCGGTCGAGGTCGAGGCGGCGGGCGAGTTTCCGTCACGCGGTCTGTGGAACACAGCCACGGCGTTTCGCGTCACCTGCAAGTACGCAAACGAGGTCTCGATGCTGATTGCCGCGGGGGCCCCCCAGGTGCGCATCGGCACGCGCTGGATTGGCGAAGACGGGTGGATCTGGTGCGACCGCGAGACGATCGAAGCCGAACCGAAACGGCTGTTGCTCGAACCCACGGACGCGATGAAGATCAAGCTGCCCGGCTCTCCGGGCCATCATCGCAACTTTCTTGATTGCGTGAAATCGCGTCGCGCCCCGGTCGCGCCCGCGGAGGTCGGGCAGCGCTCGATGACCCCCGGTCACCTGGGACAAATCGCCATGCAGCTCCGGCGCAAGCTGTCCTGGAACCCGGAGACAGAGACAATCGCCGACGACCCGACTGCGTCGCGTCTTCTGGGAACGGCCATGCGCGAGCCGTGGCGGCTGGGGTGAGAGAAGCCGGGCCCTGCGGAGGACAAGGACCAATGCAATCCCTCAGTCGTTTCTATCTGTACGCCGCCCTCGCGCTCCGCCGCCCTCGCGCTCACGTTGCCGGCTCAGCAGCCCCTCGGTTGGGGCATCGAAGTGGGCAGCGACCTGGCAGTGCTCAAGAAAAAGGCTCTGTGCAAAATACTACTGTCGAAAACGCGCTCCCAAGCTTTTGGCGATGCGCCACCAGGGCCAGATCAAGGGAAGCCAACGCAGGAGGACACGCCCGCGTCTGGCCAGGGTGTAACCGGCCATCGGAGCGGCGATCCAGAGCAGCGGACGCGCCTCGCGCGCCCAGTGCACGGCGCGATCTAGCCAGCTCAAGGAATCGGCCAGGCGACTCCAGTCGTGGTGGAGTCGGGCGCGGTGATCCGCGGCGGCGATGATGAGCGATTGCCGTCGGGTCTCGAGTTCGCCTAACGTCCGACTCGAAAACATGCGCGGTCCTTTTCGAACTCCGCCAGGGTGCCGGCGAATGGCTTGAGCCCGTGTTTCAACTCGCGTCGGATGCCGATCAGGAGCCAGGCCGAGCCGCCGCCATAGAGGAGGGTCAAGCCGACGAACGCAGCGATGGGCGACCTTGGCCAGAGCAGCCAGATGAGGCCGGCCGTGAGCGTGCCCAGGGCCAGCAGCGCGAGAATCGCGGCCGCGGCCACGCGCAGGAGGAGATCGATCAACCGGACCTTCTCCTGCTGCAACTCGACCGTCAACAGCTCGAAGCGCGTTCGCGCGAGAGCCAGCACGGACTCGATCGCGCCGAGCAACGAGGCGAAGAAGCCTTGAGGCGACTTCGGTTCGGTTGCCATGAGGCTATCTGCGTCCCAGCAACAGGCCGAACAACAGGCCGACGCCGAAAGACGCGCCGATGGATTCGTACGGGTGGTCGCGGATCAGGCGGTCGGCCGCCTTGGCGCCGGCGAGGGCTCTGTCTTCGAGTTGAGTGGCGGTGGCTTTAGCCTTGTCGACCGAGGCCTGGAGGCGGGCTTTGATTTCCGCGGTCTTGCCGCTGGTGTCGCCCACGCCCGCCTTGAGCAACTCCTCGGCGTCGCGGATGAGGACGCGGAGATCCTCGGCGACTTTTTCGCGGCTGATCTTGGCCGGCTCTTCGATGTTATGGAAATAGGTTTCCATGGTCATGTCCGTATCTTTCACTTGTTGCGGCGGCGGGCTCGCCGGTGGGAGAGCCCCACGTCGCCCAGACTCAACTTGGAGCGCGAAACGGCGCGAGTCGAGCCGAAAGTTGAACGTTATTCGTACGTTTTCGAAAGCTGCTCGAACCGTTTGTAGACCGGGGATGCGGGCGTGATGCGCTGCCGGATTTCCGCCAGAACACGCCGGGCCTCGGCGACATTCGAGCGCCCGACCAACAGCACATAATCCAGCTCGATGTCCGTCAGCCGCGGATCCTGGATTTCGCTTTGGTGCTGGGCCAGCCATCGGCCCACGCCCTGGGCCCCCTCGCGTTTGGCCGCCTCATAACTCTCTTCGACGCTGGCGGCCATGCCCGGCAGTTTGCCCGGGGCGGGCGCTTGCCCGCCGTCTTGCCGCACCGGGGTGGTGGCGATTTCCTTTTTGGCGTAGTGGCTGAACTTCCAGCCCAGCCAGACCAGGGCCACTACCATGACAACGGTCAGGAATTGTCTCATGAGTCGGAGAGTCGTTGAATCCGGGCGCCGAGCCGACGCAGTTTGTCGTCGATGCGCTCGTAGCCGCGGTCGAGGTGGTAAATGCGTTTCACGTGCGTCCGGCCCCGGGCGACAAGGCTGGCGATCACCAGCGCGGCCGAAGCGCGCAGGTCGCTCGCCATCACCGGCGCGCCGCTCAAGACCGAGGGGCCCTTGACGACGGCGCTGGGTCCTTCGATCGTGATGTCGGCGCCCAGCCGCGCCAATTCGCTCACGTGCATGAACCGGGTCTCGAAGATGCGCTCGGTGAGGATGCTGATGCCGGACGCCTGGGTCATTAACACCATCATCTGCGCCTGGGCGTCAGTCGGGAACCCGGCGTACGGCTGCGTGGTGACATCCACGGGGCGCAGCCGCCGCCCGCCCTTGACCGTCAAGTTCCCGCCGGCGCGATCGAGTCGAACGCCTGCTTCCTCGAGCTTGTCGAGGACCGCGTGGAGATGTTCGGGACGCGCGCCCCGCAGGGTCACTTCGCCGCGCGAACACGCCGCCGCAATGGCAAAGGTCGCCGCCTCGATCCGATCCGGGATGGCCTCGTGCTCCGCGCCGTGCAGTTCCTTGACGCCGGTGATCGTGATGGTGGGACTGCCGGCGCCCGTGATTTGCGCCCCCATCGCATTGAGGAATTCGGCCAGGTCAACAATCTCCGGTTCGCAGGCGGCGCTCTGGATCACCGTCACCCCCTCGGCCAGCGTCGCGGCCATCATGACGTTGGCCGTGCCCAAAACGGTCGGGCCAGCGCGCCCGCCCAGGAACATGGCCGAGCCCTTCAGCCGCCGGGTCTGCGCGCAGACGTACCCGCTGTCAATCTGGATTTTCGCTCCCAGGGCGCGAAGTCCTTTGAGATGGAGATCGATCGGGCGGGTGCCGATGACGCATCCGCCAGGCAGTGAGACTTTGGCTTGTCCCAAGCGCCCCAGCAGCGGGCCTAGAAGGCAGACGGAGCCGCGCATCTTGCGCACCAGGTCGTAGTCGCAGAAGCCGCGGATGCGATTGGCCTCGATCGAGACGGTGTCGCCCTGGGACCGGACTTTGGCGCCCACCGCGGTCAGGATGCGAACCATGAACGCCACGTCGCTCAACGCCGGCACGCGCCGAATCACGCACGGCTCACGGGTCAGCAGCGCCGCCGCCATCAGCGGCAACACAGCATTCTTGGCCCCGCTGATTGTGACCTCGCCTTCCAGCGGTCGCCCGCCCTCGATCAACAGACTGTACATGGCACGCAACTTGTTCCCCGCGCCGCATCGAGACGGCGCGCCCCGTCCGTCTCCCCGACACACCGGCCGCGGCTGGACTGTGGGCGGCAATGTTTCATCTTCGGGCAGGCCGCGCAATCAAGATTCGTTCCCGCCCGCTCAGATCGGCCTCGACGGCCTCGACGATCCAGCCGTGTCGAACGAAGAGGTCTGAAACGGCTGTGGCCTGGCCATCACCGAATTCGACCAGAAGATGGCCGGATCGGTTCAGGCGAGCCGCAGCCCCGGCGGCCAATTGGCGGATCACGTCCAGACCGTCTGGACCTCCGTCGAGTGCCGGGCGCGGATCGTGATCGCGGACCTCCGGGGCGAGACGCTCGATCTCGACGCTCGGGATGTAGGGAGGATTGGCGACAATGACGTCGAAGTGCAGCCCCGGGCGAACCGCGGCCAGGCCGTCGCCGCGCGCCCATTCAATGCGGTCGGCGACTCCTTGTCGTTCCGCGTTCGCGCGGGCCCGGACCAGGGCCGGTTCGGAGATATCGAGGGCGGTGATGTGCGCGGCGGGGCAATGCCGGGCCAGAGCGATGGCCAGGCAACCGCTGCCGGTCCCGAAGTCCAAGACCGCCGGCGCGGCGACCGGCAAAGTCTCGAGAAGTGTCCAGGCGCGCTCGGCCAGGACCTCGGTTTCCGGGCGCGGGATCAGGACATCAGGGCCGACAGCGAGTTCGAACCCGCAGAACGACACCAGGCCGGTCAGGTGCTGCAAGGGCTCGCGGTTGCCGCGGCGGCGGACCAGTGCGCGGACCGTTGCCAGATCGGATTCGCCGAGGGTGCGCTCGAAGTTCAGGTAGAGCTGGAGCCGGGGCAGCTTCAGCACATGGGCCAGGAGCAACTCGATTTGCAGCCGGGGCGAGTCCACCCCCTTCTGAGCCAGGTAGTCGGTGCTGCGTCGAATGACTTCCAAGACCGTCACAAGACAAGAGTAACGCCGCCGGTCGGCGGGGTCAGCCACGAACTATGCACAACGTCAGAAGTGACACCGCGTGGGGGCATGCGGCCAACAACGCCCTGTAGGCCGGCGCCTCTGACCGGGCGTCATTGACTTATGACGCTGCCTATCGAAATGCTGATGGCCGTTGACGGCGGGGCCTTGGCGTGATAGCCCCTGTGCTCGGATAATGTTGGAGTCTTTTTCGCCAGTCCCAAACCGATGCAAGACCTGATCTCGAAAGCCGCGACACTGCTCGAGGCTTTGCCCTATCTGCAGAAGTACAGCGGGGCCACGTTTGTCGTCAAATACGGCGGCAGCTTCATGGACTCGCCCGACCCGGTCATCCGGACCAGCGTTGCGCGGGACATTGTTTTTCTCGAGGCTGCGGAGATCAATCCCGTCGTGGTGCATGGGGGCGGCAAGGCGATCACGCGCGCCATGGAAAAAGCGGGGCTGAAGGCGCAATTCGTCCAGGGCCAGCGGGTTACGGACGAGGCGACGGTGCGGGTGGTCGATGCGGTGCTTTCGGGCGAGATCAATCCGGAGGTGGTGACAACGATCAGCTCGTTAGGCGGGCTGGCCAGGGGTTTCGCCGGCACGGAGGTTTTCACCTGTCGGAAGCTTCTGGTGCACGGGCCGGACGGGCAGCCGCTGGACATCGGTTTCGTGGGCGAAGTGACCGGCGTGAACACAGCCCCGCTCCTGGCCTGCATCGAGAAGGGGATCACGCCCGTGATCAGCCCCACCGCGCGGGACAAGGACGGCCAGGTGTACAACTGCAATGCGGACGTCGCGGCGGCGCGCGCGGCCATCGCGTTGCGCGCGCGGCGGCTGGTTTTCATGAGCGATGTGCCGGGCTTGCTGCGCGACCCCAAGGACCCCGCCACGGTGATTCCGCATCTGCGCGTCAGCGAGGTGGACGCTCTCAAGCACGCCGGGATTGTCGAGCGGGGCATGATTCCCAAAGTCGACAGCGCGGTCGCCGCCATTCGGGCCGGGGTCGACAAGGTCTCGTTCGTCGACGGACGCGTGCCTCACGCGGTGCTTCTCGAGATATTCACCGACGAAGGCGTTGGGACGGAGGTGGTGCTCTAGCCCCATATTGCGCAAATCCGGGCTGGCCCGCCGGACGCCGCTTGGATCGGACGGACTCCCTTTTATGAAAGACATCATTCCGCCTCCACCCATCATCGCCAATCAGTTCGAGACGGTGCGCGAGCTTTTCCAGAAGTACGTCGTGCCGAGCTACGGCCGCTTCGACCTCGCGTTCGCCCGCGGCGCCGGCAGTTTCCTTTGCGATGTGTCCGGGAAGCGCTACCTCGACCTGGGCAGCGGGATTGCCGTCTGCTCGCTGGGCCATGCGCATCCGGAAATCACTGAGGCCCTGATCGAGCAGTCGCGGAAGATGGTGCACATCTCGAATCTCTATTACCACGAGCCCCAGGGGCGCCTTGCGGAACAGATCGTACGCCTGCTGGCGCCCGGCAAGGTGTTCTTCGCCAACTCGGGTGGCGAGGCCAACGAGGGCCTCTTCAAGCTGGCCCGCAAGTTCGGACACGACGAGGGCCGGTTCGAGATTCTCACCGCGCTGAATTCCTTTCACGGCCGGACGCTGGCAGGTATCGCGGCCACCGGTCAGGACAAGGTCAAGAGAGGATTCGAGCCGATGGTGGCCGGGTTCCGCCACGTCCCCTTCAACGACCTCGAGGCAATGCGCCAGGCGCTTTCCCCGGCGACGGTGGCCATCCTGATCGAGGGCGTCCAGGGCGAAGGCGGCATCACCCCCGCCAGCCCCGAGTACCTGCTTGGACTCCGCGCCCTGTGCGACGAAAAGAGACTCCTCTTGCTTATGGACGGCGTCCAGTGCGGTTATTTCCGCACCGGCCGGTTCCAGAGTTTCCAGCGCATTCTCGAAGGGGTGTCCGGCGCCGACGGTTTTCTGCCCGATGGGGTGTCGATGGCGAAATCGCTCGGGGGCGGTTTTCCGATCAGCGCGTTCTGGGTGCGGGCGCCGCACGCCGACCTGCTCAGTCCCGGACTCCACGCCACCACGTTTGGCGGCACGCCGCTGGCCTGCGCGGTGGCGATGAAGGTGCTCGAAGTCGTCGGGCGCGACCGATTGGCCGACAACGCGCGAACCGTGGGGGCACGCCTCAAGGCCGGTCTCGAAAACCTCGCGCGCCAGTTCCCTCGAGTCCTCACGAACGTGCGCGGATTGGGGCTCATGATCGGTTTCGAACTGGCGGAGAAGGAGGCCATTCCGGCGTTCGCTACCGGGCCAAAAACGGCGGCGACCCAGTTTGTCGATCGCCTGCACGCGGCTGGCGTGCTCACCGTGCCGGCCGGGGCGCGGGTTGTGCGGCTGCTCCCCCCCTTGAACCTGAACCGCGCCGAAGCGGACGAAGGCCTTGCGATCATCGAGCGGGTGGTTCGCAGCCTGGCGTGAAGCTGCGCGGTGTGGTCGCCAGCCCCGTCTGCCTGTTTACCAAGCATCGGCAAGGCTTTCGCCTTATCGGGCTTGCGGCGGAAGCGTTAACTCGAACATGCGGGTCAGTCAGCGCGGGGGCACGAAGCTGGTGGACATCTACTACGACCTGACCACCGCGGGGACCAACGCAACTCAGGTCGCCGTAGCCGTCTCGACCTACGGCGGCCTGTCCTACACACTGCCGACCACGAATTTCGCCGGAGCAGTTAGTTCCGATTGATCTTTGCACAGACCCTTAATCCGGTCGATTTCTCGCAGGTCTAGATGGCCTCGGCGGAGGTGAATTTCTGGACGGGAGAATGTCTGTCGCCTTGCCTGTAACGAAAGACGCTTTGAACTTGTTGCCCCCGGGGCGGTCTTGGTCCATCCTGGAAAGCGAGAAACGCAGCGCGCGCAGGACTGTCAATAGAACTCATGCCCAACCGTGACGAAATCATGGCCGCCCTCAAGGCGGTGAAATACCCCGGCTATTCCCGCGACATTGTGTCGTTTGGCCTGGTCAAGGAAGTGTCGGCCGACGCCGGCGCGGTCAGCGTTAATCTCACGCTGCCATCCAACAGCCCGCAGTTGGCGGCGCAGATCAGGGCCGATTGCCAGCAGGCGCTGCGCGCCCTGCCGGGTGTCGACGAGGTCCGTGTCGAGATCCAACAACCGACCGGACCGAATGCAGGGCCGGCCGGCCCCAATCCCTGGGCGCAACAGAGTCGCGTCCCGGGTATCAAACGCGTGATCGCCGTTGCGAGCGGAAAGGGGGGCGTGGGCAAGAGCACCGTCTCGGTGAATCTCGCCTGCGCGCTGCAACGCTTGGGCGCGCGGGTAGGATTGCTCGATTGCGACATTTACGGCCCGACCATCCCGCTGATGATGGGGCTCAGGCAGCGTCCGACTGTGAGCGATCGCGAGACCCTGGTTCCCCCCGTGAATCACGGAGTGAAGCTGATGAGCATCGGTTTCCTGGTCGAGGACGATCAACCGGTGATCTGGCGCGGGCCGCTCATCACCAAGACCATCCAACAGTTCCTGTTCTCGGTGGACTGGGGGGACCTCGATTACCTCCTGGTCGATCTGCCCCCCGGGACGGGCGATGCCCAACTGTCGCTGTGTCAGACTGTGCCGCTGGACGGCGGGGTCGTGGTGACCACACCGCAGGAAGCCTCGCTGGGCGTGGTGCGCAAGGGGATTGGGATGTTCGAGAAGGTCAACGTCGCCATTCTCGGCCTTGTCGAGAACATGAGCTACTTCACCGCGCCGAGCGGGGAGCGCATCGAGATCTTCGGGCACGGAGGTGGTCGGGCCGAGGCCGAGCGCCGAAGCATCCCATTCCTTGGCGAGATTCCTCTGTTCACCCAAATCCGCGAGGGTGGAGACCGCGGCGTGCCGATTGTGGTCTCGGCGCCGCAATCGAAGCCCGGCGAGGCATTCATGGCGGTCGCTGAGAGGCTGCATCGCATGACCGCCGCGACATGAAGTGAACCCCTCATGAAAACACGCATCGGCATCCTGACTGGCGGAGGCGATTGCCCCGGTCTCAACGCAGTGATCCGCGCGGTCGTCAAGACAGCCGCCAAACGGGATTGGGAGACCGTGGGTATCCTGGGAGGTTTCGACGGTCTGTTGCCTCCGCGGCGCACCCGACTCCTGGACTACCACGAAATGGACGGCCTCCTCTTCGTCGGCGGGACAATCCTCGGCACCGCCAACAAGGGGCAATTCACGGCGAAGATCGGCCACGGCATCGCCCAACGGATTCCGGACGACATCTTGGAGGCGGCTCGGACGACCGTGAGCGAATTGGGGCTGCGCGCGTTGGTGGTGGTGGGAGGGGACGGCTCTCTGAGCATTGCCCAGCAACTCCACGAGAAAGGCATCCCGCTGGTCGGGGTGCCCAAGACCATCGACAACGACCTCGAAGCAACGGCCATCACGTTCGGATTCGACTCCGCGGTGGATTGCGCCACCGACGCTCTCGACCGTTTGCGCACCACCGCCGAAAGCCACGGCCGGGTGATGGTCCTGGAGGTGATGGGGCGATATGCCGGGTGGATTGCGATGTACGCCGGGATTGCCGGCGGCGGCGATGTCATTCTCATCCCGGAGATTCCTTTCCGCTTCGATCGGATTTGCGCGAAGATCGCCGAACGCGAGCAGGACGGACGCCGATTCACGCTCGTCGTCGTGGCCGAAGGGGCGCACGAACACGGTGGCACCTACGCAACAAGCGGCCCGCAAGAGACCAATCGCGAAGCCCGGCTCGGGGGCATAGGCGCCCGTGTGGCCGAGGAAATCCAGAAACGGACCGGCAAGGAGGCCCGCGTATGCGTGCTCGGGCATCTGCAACGCGGCGGGCGCCCGACAACGTTCGACCGACTCCTCTGCACCCGTTTCGGGGCCAACGCGGTCCGCTTGATCGCCGAGGAACGCTACGGCTGCATGGTCGCGTTCCGCCCGCCCGATATGGTCCCAGTCCCGATCACCGAGGCCATCGGACGCCTTCGCCACGTGCCGGTCGACGGCGATTTCGTCCGCACGGCCCGTGCCCTGGGCATCAGCCTTGGCGATTAGCCTAACCACTCACGTACGGACAACGGAATCTCCATGACCAAAAAGACAACCCTCCAATGAAATCATCTCAATACATAATACTGACGGTTTCGGTCTTGGGCATCCTCTCGCATGGCTTCTCCCCATCCGCCTCAGCCCAGAGTTCCCCGGATTGTATTCCCCCGCCCACGGGGCTGGTCAGTTGGTGGAGAGCGGAGGGCAACGCCGGGGACAGCGAGGGAAGAAACCACGGCGTGCTTCGGGGGACAGTCGGGTTTGCACCGGGCCTGGTTGGCAAAGCATTTGTCTTTAACTATGGCTGGGTCGAAGTGGCTGACACTCCCGAGCTGAACTTCGGTGACGGGGCACCGATGACGATCGAGCTTTGGGCCTATCGGACGGGGGCCCACGGAACGATGCACTTCATCGGCAAACGGACCAAATGTTCCGGCGCGACGCATTCCGACATGAACTATCAAATGGGGTTCAACGAGACCTGGGGTGAAGGGATGTTCTTTGGCGCCGGTGACACCGAACACCAGGCAAGCAACGGCGCGCCCATGCCGCGCTATACTTGGATTCACGTGGCGGGTGTTTTCGACGGGACGAACTTGCTCCTGTACACCAACGCTGTTCTGGCGGCATCGCAACGGTCCACGCTCGGGTCAATAAACACAGCGCCTCTTCTCATCGGCGGTTCAGACGGTTGCGAGCCGTTTATCGGCCTCATCGACGAGGTGTCGCTTTACAACCGGGCGCTCTCAGTTGACGAGGTGCAGGCAATCTACAAAGCAGGCAGCGCCGGAAAATGCTTCACAGCGATGTCGCCTTCGATCCGTGTCGTGCAGGTGGAGCTTTGCTGGCAAAGCGTTACGAACACGAGCTATCAAGTGCAGTACCGCTCCGACCTGACCGCGAATCTCTGGACCCCGCTCGTCGAGTGCATTCAAGGTCGTGCTGGGACAACCTGCGTGCAGGATACGGTTCTTCCTGGAGATGCTCAGAGATACTATCGCGTGGTGCCCACGAATTGTGTCCCGGCACTGTGCAATCCATCACCCGAATAACAGGATAACACGAATGCCAGAGCCAGACCCTGGCCGCCACGTGCCGCATCACACAGCGGAAGCGTCAGACTGCAACGATTTGTGCCGGGGTCATTAAGCCCGGCGTACCCGCAAGCCCGGGCGGGATTGCGCTCCAGGGGTCGATTTGCCTGAGTTGCTCGGGTTCGGTCTGAGCATCCGAGACGCCGGTGATGCGGTTAAACCAACGATACATCGCCTCTCGGTTCTCCTGCGAATACCCATGCGTGGTCGGCCCGGTGTACAGCGCAATCCGATCCTCCGCGCCAAGGAGTCTGTAGAGCCTCTTCAGGCGCGCATAGGCGGCCTCCGATCCGCGGATGTCAAAGTAATCCCGTTCCATGCGGGCCAGTCCATGCGAGAAGGACTGGTAGGCATCGCTGGCCTTCCCGTTGCAACCGTGTTGAAGTGCAGGTGGATTTCGATTCTCCGTTCGCTCGTCAGATTTCATGGCCGAATCCTCATGTTCGAAGGGCAAAACAAATCCGCACTCGAAGGTCCCCGTCAGCGTACAATCGTCCCAGGCCTTTATAAGTGCACGCACTGCCCGATTCGGGTTTCATTTGCCGCGTCACGTACCAACAGTCAATCGAACCAGACTCGACGGTGCGCGTCGGCAGTGGACTGTATTTGCTCGACTCGATCTGAACTCTTTAATAAAAGCACGCACACAGACACTCTGGTGCTATGGACTTCCTGATCTATCTCAGTTGCCTGGGGGCGGGCCTGGTCTTCACGATCTTGAGCGCGGTCCTCGGTCACTTCTTCGGCGGCGACCACGGCCATCTGGACGGCAGCGGCGGCCATGCGGAGGCGGGCATCGATTCGAGCGACGCGCCGGGCGTCTCGGTGTTGAGCCCGACCATCATCTGCTCGTTCATTACCGCCTTCGGCGGATTCGGCATCATCTTCCATCAGATCCCCGCAACGCGGAATCCGGTCATCAGCGCGCCGCTGGCGGTGCTGGGTGGGATAATCGTGGCGTCCGGTGTGCTGGCCGTGTTGAGGCAGTTGTTCCGCCGCACCCAGAGTTCGAGCGAATCGCGTGTCGCCACCCTGGTCGGCGCCGTGGGCACGATCATTACGCCGATCCCCGCGCACGGGGTGGGCGAGATTGCCTACGTGCAGGGCGGCACCCGATACACCGCGCCGGCACGCACGGAAGACGGCGTTCCTCTGTCGAACGGGACTTCGGCGCGGATTACACGCATTGCGGGAGGCCAGTTTTACGTGACTACAGGCTGAATCGCCATTCGCACCGACGGATTGCCGCAACACTCGAGCCATACTCAACCCGATCAATCCAAATGAACATCATGCCGCTCCTCGCCCAAGTCAATTTGCTGGAGAAATTCTGGGTGGTCGCCGTCGCCCTGATCGTGCCGATCGTCGTGATTATCAGCATCGTGGTGGTGCTGAGCCGCTACACGAAGGTGGGCCCAAACCAGGTGCTGATCATCTCGGGACGCAAACACGCCTACCGCGATCCGGATGGCAGCGAGGTCAAGCGGGGATTTCGAATCGTGAAAGGCGGCGGCACATTCGTCTATCCCGTCGTCGAGAAGGTGGACATTCTCTCGCTCGAGCTGCTGACGATCGACGTCCAGACGCCGGAAGTGTACACGAGCAAGGGCGTGCCGGTGAAGGTGGACGGCGTGGCGCAGATCAAGGTGAAAGGCGATGACATTTCGATTGCCACCGCCGCCGAGCAGTTCCTGGGCAAGAGAACGGACGAAATCCGCAACATTGCCACGCAGACCCTCGAAGGCCATCTCCGCGCCATTCTCGGCACCATGACCGTCGAGGACATTTACCAGAACCGCGATGCGTTCGCATCAAAGGTCCAGGAGGTTGCGGCGGGCGACATGGCCAACATGGGCCTGGGGATCGTCAGCTTCACGATTCGCGACATCCGGGATGGCCAGGGCTACCTCGAAGCCCTCGGCAAGCCGCGCATCGCCCAGGTCAAACGCGACGCCGTCATCGCTCAGGCCGAAGCCGACCGCGACGCCCAGATCAAGTCCTCGCAGGCGACACAAGCCGGGCAGGAAGCCAAGTTCGCCGCCGACACCAAGATCGCCGAGGCGCAACGCGACTATCAGACGAACGTGGCGATGTATCAGGCGGCGGTGAACCAAAAGAAGGCCGAGGCCGACCTCGCCTATGACCTGCAGAAGTTCAAGACCGGCCAACTCGTAAAGGCCGAGGAGGTCCAGGTCCAAATCATCGAGAAGCAGAAGCAGATCGAACTGCAGCAGCAGGAAATCCTCCGCAAACAGCGCGAACTCGAAGCCAATGTGCAGAAGCCGGCCGACGCCGAGCGCTACAAGGTCGAGACCCTGGCCAATGCGAAGAAATTCCAGCTCGAAACCGAGGCTGCCGGCGCCGCGTCGGCCACCAAGGCGGCCGGCTTCGCCGGCGCGGATGTGGCCAAGGCCACCGGCATCGCGGAGGCCGAGGCAAACAAGGCGCGCGGCCTCGCCGAGGCGGCCATCATCGAGGCGCAGGGCAAAGCGAACGCCGAGGCGATGCGGCTCAAAGCGGAGTCGTTCAAGCAGTACAACGAGGCGGCGGTCATCGAGATGATTGTCCGCGTGCTGCCGGACGTGGCGGGCAAGGTGAGCGAGCCGCTTTCGAAAACCGAGAAGATTGTCATCATCAACTCGGGCGGCGGTCTGGGCGGCGGTGCCAGCAAGCTGACCGGCGACGTCACCCAAATCATCGGCCAACTCCCGCCTGTGATCGAAAGCCTCACCGGGATCAAGTTCGAGCGGCTTCTCGAACAGGTGCCGGCGCTCAAAAAAGCCATGGGCAAGCCGGACAAGACCGAATGAGCTATGACAGGATCGCCTGAGCTCAATCTCGAGACCATCCGACTGGCCTACGACGGCAAGAAGGAAGGGCGTCTCACCAAGTGGACCACGACCGCGTTTCGGGCAAAGGTTCCCGCCGGCTGGCTGGTGGTGACGTGCGGCAACACCGGCCGCAGCGGCATCGCCTTCTATCCCGACCCGAAGCACGAATGGGACGGCGGCAGCATTGGTTGAGTGCATGCGTCTCCTCGAAGCCATCGTCGACGCCAACCATCGCGCCCTCAGCGGCGACGAACAGGCCGGGCTGCGCCCGCACGAGTGGGCCGACGCCCTCCCTTTGGTGGTCTTGACCTGCTTCGACCCCCGGTTGCATCCGCTGATGCCGGAGGTCCTCGGAGTTAGAGAACCCGATTTCATCTGGCTCACCAACGCCGGAAACGTCGTCACCGGGCCGCTCAGCAGCACCGTGCGCTCCCTGGCGCTGGCCTGCGGCATGCATGACGGCAAGGAAATCGCGGTCCTGGGCCACACCGACTGCCGGTTCTTTCAGCCCGTTCGCTTCCTGCTCGAAGGGCGCCTCAGGAGCAGAGGCATCCACCTGGGCGCGGCGGCGGCCAGACTGGACGAGTTTCTCGGGCGTTTGGTCAACGAACGGACCAATGTCCGCACCGCCGTCCAGCACATTCGCCACAGCCCCCTCATCCCCCGCGCCATCCCGGTGCATGGGCTCATGGTCGACATCGAATCGGGCCAGCTCGAATGGGTCGTCAACGGTTACGATGCCCAGCCGGCCGCCGAACTCAGGCAGCAACCCCTGCCGCCGCCCGAGGCGCCCCTCGACCCGGGTTTCCGCATTTCAGGTGATCTGCCGCCGATCGGAACGACTTAGAGTTTTTGAGTTCGACGAAAACCTTTCCGGAAACTCGTGTTGGTGTTGGTGTGACTGCAATGATCCGGGACTTGCGCCGGGATTGGTGTTCGTGCGCAAATCCGTGTCGAATCCCTCACCGATTCAGGGCGGAACCCAGATTAGGCAGAAGCCAGTTTCCAATTCAAATCAACGCCGCTGCAGCGGCGCCCACGGGTCAGGGACTGCGGCGTTGCGCCGATTTCATGTCGCGATCGCGACACGGAATTGGGCTAGGACTGGTACAAGTACCAGGCAATGAAGACTGTGAGAGTCTCGGACTCTGGAGCAGCACCCGACTCTGTTGGATGTATCGGCGGCGCCGGCGCCCGTTAACCCGGATATTCATGAGGCTTCGCGGGGTCTCATATCCGGGCTCCGGATTGTTTTTTCTGGCAAATCCTCCCCGCTTCTCCAATCCTGCTGCTGCCAACCGAGATTGCGCCAGCGCCGCGGCGGCCTGACGCAGCCGTAGGCATTGCAACTCATGTCCGCCACTGAACGCATATTGTTGAACGGGGACGAGGCGATCGCATTGGGCTGTCTCCACGCTGGCGTGGCTTTGGGGACAGGCTACCCCGGCACGCCATCGACGGAAATCCTCGAGTCCTTTTCCAAGATGGGCGGACGCGCCCAGTGGTCGCCCAACGAGAAAGTCGCGTTTGAAGTCGCGATCGGCGTCGCCTACGCGGGCGCGCGCGCGCTGGTGACCATGAAGCACGTCGGCCTCAACGTGGCCGCCGATCCCCTCTTCACCGTGGCCTACACCGGCGTCAGCGGCGCCCTGCTGATCGTGTCGGCCGATGACCCGGGCATGGCCTCGAGCCAGAACGAGCAGGACAATCGGCATTATGCCGAAGCCGCGGGTGTCCCGATGCTCGAACCCTCCAATTCGCAGGAGGCCTACGATTTCGTCTTCGCGGCAATCGAGATTTCCGAGCGATGGCAAACCCCGGTCCTGCTGCGCGTCACGACCCGCGTCTGCCACAGCAAGACAGTCGTCCGCCCCCGTTCCGTCCAAGTCCAGCCGCCGGCTCCGCATTTCGTCCGCGACATACCGGGGCGCGTCATGATCCCTGCATACGCCCGTCCGGCCCACGGCCGCCTGCGCCAGAAGCTGGCTGAGATCCAGGCCTGGAACGAGACCTCGGATTTGAACCGTGTGTTGCCCGGAGACCCGGCCCTGGGAATCATCACCTCCGGCGTTTCCTACGCCCATGTGCGCGAAGCCGCGCCCAAAGCCTCTGTTCTCAAGCTCGGTCTCACCTACCCGCTCCCGCTCCGCCGCGTGGCCGAGTTCGCCCGCGGCGTGGTCCGGTGCGTGGTGATCGATGAGGGCGATCCGTGGCTGGTCGATGCGTTGCGCGCTGCCGGCATCCGCGTCGAAGGCAAGCCGGACATGTACCGCTTCGGCGAACTCAACGTGCCGCGCGTCCGGCGCATCCTCGAAGGCGATGTCAGCCCGGAATCCAAGCCGCCTCCCGGCAAACCGCCCCAACTGTGCGACGCCTGCCAATACCGGGTGGTGTTCGACACACTCCGCCGCCACAACTGCATCGTGGCTGGGGACATCGGGTGCTACACGCTGGGCGTGCTGCCGCCGTTCGAGGCGATGGATTCGTGCGTCTGCATGGGCGCCAGCATCGGCGTCGGCCTGGGCCTGCGCCACGTGCTGCCGCCCGACGAAGCTCGGCGCGTTGTCAGCGTGATCGGCGACAGCACCTTCGTCCACAGCGGCATCAGCGGGCTGGTCGAGATGGTCTACAATCCGCCCCCGGGCGGCCACGTGTTGATCATCCTGGACAACTCGACCACCGCAATGACCGGCCACCAGGAACACCCGGGGACCGGACGCACACTCGATCACGAACCCACCAACAAGCTGGTCATCGAGGACCTGGCCAGCGCCCTCGGCGTCCGCCGCGTCCATGTGGTCGAACCCCGCGTCGGATCGGAGGATTTTGAACGCATGCTGCTCGAGTGTCTGGCCTCCGGGGAACTGTGCGTCCTCATCGCCCGCCGCCCGTGCATCCTGATCGCCAAGCGCCTCAAGGAGTTGGAGCAACGCCATATCGCTCCCAAATCGCCGCCCGCGAGCACGGGAGTTGCCGCCGAGGCCACCTGCTGCTCGAGCGCCGTTCCGGCGGGCGCAGGCGCGGATCGACTCGAGAGCGGAATCTGACTATGACGGCGACGGTAACCAACATTGTTGTGGCCGGCCTGGGCGGCCAGGGCGTTCTCAAAGCCAGCGATGTGCTCAGCGACGCCCTGCTGCGCGCCGGACACGATGTCAAGAAGAGCGAAGTCCACGGGATGGCCCAGCGCGGCGGATCTGTCCGAAGCGATGTCCGGTACGGCCCTGAGGTGTTCAGCCCCATGGTCTCGCCCGGAGAGGCCGACTACCTGGTTGCGCTCGATTCGAGCCAGGTGGATGTCTGTCGCCACCTGTTGCGACAGGGCGGCATTGTGATCGCGCCCGACGCCATCGAGGCCGCCGCGCTCCCCAATCGACGCAGTTTGAATGTCGCTCTGACGGGCGCCCTGAGCGTGCACCTCGACTTGCCCGCGGAACTCTGGACGGCGGCCTTGCACGCCAATTTCCGCCAGGACTTGTGGGCGGCAAACGAGCAGGCGTTTCGACTCGGACGCCTCAGTCAGAACGGCTCAGCAAAACATGCATCGACCTGAACCCAACGCGCAGACCGGGGCTGCGACCGTCTCCTGGCCGCGCCCTCCCGATCGCAACTCAACCGCCATGAGCAAGAACTATCAACCCGGCCCGTTCCATCCTGCGAGCGCGATGGATTATTTGCCATTGCCTCAACTGCGCGATTTGCAGTTCCAACGCCTCCGCGCAATGGTACAGCGGGCCTGCGATCGGGTGGCCCTGTTCCGCCAGCGGATGGAGGCCCGCTCGTTGAAGCCCGCCCACCTCGAGACGCTCGATGACATCGCCAAGCTCCCCTTCACGGTGAAGACGGATTTGCGCGACACGTATCCGTTCGGGCTCTTTGCGAGCCCGTTGACGGAAATCGTGCGTTTCCACGCCTCGACTGGCACGACGGGCAAGCCGATTGTCGTGGCGTACACGCAAGAGGACCTGAACGACTGGACGCAGGTGATGCTCCGGAGCTTCGCGGCGTGCGGGGTGCATCGCGGCGACATCGTCCACAACGCCTACGGTTACGGGCTGTTCACCGGCGGACTGGGGGCGCACTACGGGGCCGAGGCGCTCGGCGCCAGCGTCATCCCAATCTCCGGAGGCAACACCGATCGCCAGGTCATGGTGCTCCGCGACTTCGGCGCGACCGCCATCTGCTGCACCCCAAGCTACTTCCTCCACCTCATCGAGCGCGCCGCCGGCATGGGCATCAACTTCAAGGATCTCCCCCTCCGCGCCGGCATCTTCGGCGCCGAGCCCTGGACCGAGTCGATGCGCCAACGCATCGAGGCGGAAAGCGGCATCAAGGCCTACGACATCTACGGGTTGTCCGAAATCATCGGCCCCGGCGTGGCGATGGAGTGCTTGCACCAGGCGGGTCCGCACATTTTCGAGGACATGTTCTACCCGGAGATTATCGATCCCGAGACGTGCGAACTGCTCCCCGATGGGGCCGAGGGCGAGCTGGTCCTGACCACGCTCTGCAAGCGCGCCATGCCGATGATCCGTTACCGGACTCGCGACATCACATCGCTCAACTCAGAGCCGTGCGCCTGCGGGCGGACGCTGCGGCGCATCCGGCGCATCGGGCGGCGCAGCGACGACATGCTGATCATCCGCGGCGTGAATGTCTATCCATCGCAGATCGAGTCGGCTCTGCTCGCCGTCGAGGGCGCCCAACCGCATTACCAGATTGTAGTCGACCGCCAGAAGGGGCTCGATGTGCTCGAAGTGCAGGTCGAAGTCACAGCCGAGCTGTTCAGCGACACGGTCGGAGGACTCGAAAAACTCCAGGCCAAGCTGAGTCGGTCGGTGGAAAGTGTCACCGGCCTGCGCGCCGAAGTGCGTCTGGTCGCCCCTCACACCCTCCAGCGCAGCGAAGGCAAGGCCAAACGCGTGATCGACAAACGGAAGATGTAAACCGGGTCCCGTCTCAAGAAAGGCATGCTCATGATCCTCAAGCAACTCTCGATCTTCCTCGAAAACAAACCTGGGACGCTGAGTGCGCCCTGCCGCGCCCTCGCCGATGCGGGCATCAACATCCAGACATTCGCCCTGGCCGACACCCAGAAATTCGGTATCCTCCGCCTCGTCGTCCACGAATGGGAAAAGGCCAGGCGGGTCTTGCTCGATGGCGGATGGACGGTGAAAGTCACCGATGTGGTGGCGATCGAGGTGCCGGATGCCCCTGGAGGTCTGGCGAGTCTCTTCGAGGTGTTCGAGCGCGGCAGCATCAACGTCGAGTACATGTACCCGTTCACCGCCAAACAGGAGGGCAAGGGACTGATGCTGTTCCGCTTCGACGATCCGGACGCCGCGGTCAAGGCCCTCCAGGCGAATAAGGTCAGTGTGGTCGGCACCGTGGAACTCTTCAAACGCCTCGGCAACTAGCCCGCATGTTTCATGGACTTGTGACCGCGGCGAAGCTGAAAACTCGAAGACGCGGATCGCTGCGGGCTAGAACGGAGCGATCCCCCAGCCATCTGTCGCATGCCTGATCCAACGCCCGATTCCATCAAGCCCAAGTACAAGCGCGTCCTGCTCAAACTCAGCGGCGAAGCCCTTGGCGGCGAAGCCGGCACCGGCATCTGCCCCGAGGTCGTCCACCACATGGCCGGCCAGATCCGCGAGGTCCGCGAACTGGGCGTCCAAATCGTCGTCGTGGTCGGCGGCGGCAACATCTTCCGCGGCCTGAGCGGGAGCGTGCGCGGCACGGAACGCGCGACGGGCGATTACATGGGCATGCTGGCGACGGTGATCAATGCCCTGGCTCTGCAGGATGCGCTCGAGAAACAAGGCGTCCCCACACGCGTGCAAAGCGCCATCACCATGGCGCAAGTGGCCGAACCGTTCATCCGGCGTCGCGCCGTGCGCCACCTCGAAAAGGGGCGTGTGGTCATTTTTGGCGGCGGGACGGGCAATCCCTACTTCTCCACCGACACGGCGGCCGCGTTGCGGGCGAACGAGATTGCGGCGGAGGTTGTGCTGAAGGCGACCAAGGTGGACGGCATCTACGACAGCGATCCGAAAGAGAACCCGGACGCGCGAAGATTCAGTCAAATCACCTATCAGGAGGCCCTCCAGCGCCGTTTGCAAGTGATGGACACCACCGCCTTCTCGCTCTGCATGGACAATCGGATGCCGATCATCGTTTTCAACTTCTCCCAACCCCAGAGCATCCGCCGGGTGGTTCTGGGCGAAACCATCGGGACCGTCGTCACCGGCTGACGCGCGTCGCTCACGCCCTCGTTTTCCCAAATTCAACCCAAAAACTCGTCGCTTATGACAATCCAGACAATCCTGGCTGAAACGAAAGACAAGATGCAGAAGACCGAGCAGGTCGTCCTGCACGAGTTCGCCGGCGTGCGGACCGGCAAAGCCTCGTCCTCACTGATCGAGAACATCATGGTGGAAGTCTACGGATCCCAAATGCGCATTCGCGAGCTGGCGGGCATCACCACGCCCGAACCGCGCGTGCTGGTGGTCCAACCGTGGGACGCCGCCGCCCTGCATCCGATCGAGAAGGCGATTCAGAAGAGCAACCTCGGGCTCAATCCCATGGTCGACAAACGGGTGCTCCGCATCGTGTTCCCCGAGCTGAGCACCGAACGGCGACAGGAGTTCGTCAAGATAGTCAAGAAAATGGCCGAGGACGGGCGTGTCGCCGTGCGGCACGTGCGGCGCGAAGCCATCGAACACCTCAAGGCGGCGGCCAAGGCCGGCGGGGTCACCGAAGACGAACAGAAGCATGCCGAGAAAGATGTCCAGAAGCTGCACGACGACTTCATCGGCAAGATCGATCAGCACGCCGCCCACAAGGAGAAGGAAATCATGACCCTCTAATCCTCGACCGATGAAACTCGCTTTAAACAAGTCACGTTTCTGTGCTGCGTCAAACGGGTCAAGGATTCTACCGAGCGAGGCGTCGGGCGCCGGTGATCGTGGTTGCCACCCGGCGGCCGCGAATTGTCATGCGCCTCCTTGATCTGAGCAGGCGAAGCCTCGCTCATTATCCTTGAACACGACCGCGCCGGGCGTTGTCTCTTTGATTCACCGATATGAAATGGTCCTGGCGGGTCGGGCGCATCGCCGACGTCACAGTCTATCTCCATGCGACATTGCTGATCCTCATCGCGTGGGTCGGGTACGAGTACTACGCATGGCGGCATCGGGCAGGAGACGTTGTCGAGGCGGTGCTGTTCGTCGCGTGCTTCTTCGTTATCGTCCTCCTCCATGAGCTGGGCCACGCCCTCGCCGCCCGCCGCTACGGCATCCGAACCCGCGACATCACACTGATGCCCATCGGCGGCCTCGCCCGGATGGACGCGCTCCCGGACAAGCCGCATCAGGAGTTGATCGTCGCGCTGGCGGGTCCGTCCGTGAACTTCCTAATCGCCCTCCTCTACTGGGGAACGATCAGCCCGATCTCGGAACTGGCGCTGACGACCGACCTGAGCTGGGGAGGCGGCCATTTCTTCCAGAAGCTCGCATGGGCCAACCTGGCCATGGGCGTGTTCAACCTGGTGCCCGCCTTTCCGATGGACGGCGGGCGGGTCTTGCGCTCGATCCTGGCAATGCGGCTGGGCGCCAACCGCGCCACGCGGCTGGCGGTGGATGTGGGCCAGGCCCTGGCATTCGCCTTCGGCGCCGTGGGCCTCTACGCCATGAACCCGCTCTGGGTGTTCATTGCCCTGTTCGTCTTCGTCGGCGCCGATCAAGAACTCGAACTGGTCAAAATGCGCTCGGTGTTGTCAGGCGTGCCCATCAAGCGCGTCATGATCACCGACCTGCGCACCCTCGCACCCCACGACCGCCTCGATCGTGCCATCGACCACACGCTCGCCGGCTTCCATCAGGATTTCCCGGTCCTCGAAGGCGACCGCGTCGTCGGCATCCTCACACGCCGCGGGCTCCTCACCGCCCTCACGCGCCAGGGACAGAACGCCACCGTCGATGACGTGATGCAACGCGAGTTCCAAACCGCCCAACCGTCCGAGGAAGCCGACGCGGTATTCGGCCGCCTCCAGACATCGGATTGCCGCTCGCTGCCGGTCCTCGACCACAACCGCCTCGTCGGCATGGTCACCGCCGAGAATCTGGGCGAGTTTCTCATGATCCAGTCCGCCCTCAGAGGCAAGCGCAAGGCGGCGCAGGGCTAGCCCGGTTGTTACGCAGCGCGACAAGGCCGCAACCAAAGAAGATATTCAGCGCGCCACAGAATGTCATCTTGCCCCCGTCGCACTCCGGGCCGTGCTCGGCGCTTTGTCGCTCGGCCTTTTCCAGGTAGGCCAGGCGCAACCTGCCGATCGAGAGAGCCTTGGTTTCGAGCGAGCGCCGAATCAGCTTGCCCTGAACCCGAACCCGTGCGAATAAAGTCCCCGATGGCCGGAGAGATGGCAGAGTGGTTTAATGCGCACGCCTGGAGAGCGTGAGTGGGCTTATACCCCACCGGGAGTTCGAATCTCCCTCTCTCCGCCATTTCCAAAGAACGGTCCTTGATTGACACACCCGGCACAGCGCCGCCTTATCGCATCCCATCATGAAGACACTGTTGTTTGCACTGACTGGACTTGTTGCCCTAGCGCCACTCATGCGCCTGTCTGGCCTGGCTGCCGATGCCGCCGCCGCGGACAAGCAGATTGACGCCGTTCTGGATCGGTACATCGAGGCCATGGGAGGCCGCGCAGCGATCGAGAAGGTGACGACTCGGATTATTAAGGCCTCGTTCGAAGGCCCGGGAATGCCCGCGGCCCTGGATTGGACCCAGTACGCCAAAGCGCCCAACAAACAGTTGGCGGAAATCGACATCGCGGGAATGGGCAAGATGCTCGATGGCTTTGACGGGCAAATCGCCTGGTCCAAAAACCCCTTTGCCGGGCTGCGGTTGAAAGAGGGTGACGAATTGGCAAAACAGAAGCGCGACGCTGAGTTCTACCGGGACCTGCATCTCCGAACCGTCTACACGAACCTGACCTACAAGGGCACGGAGAAGGTCAACGGCGCCGACGTGTCCGTGCTCGAAGCCAAGCCGTCCGCTGAGGCGCTCGAGCGCTGGTATTTCGATGCCACAAATGGCCTCCTGGTGCGCCAGGATTCCGAGTTCAACACGGCGGAGGGCCGGATGAAACTGCATATGCTCTTCTCGGATCATCGGGTGGTGGGCGGGATCAAGTACCCGCACCTGATGCGCATTCGCACCGACATCCCGGGACAACCGGGGGCGGAGTTCTCGATCAAGGTGAAGGAGATCAAGCACAACGAGGCCATCGACGACTCGAAGTTTGCCAAGCCCGGAGCCTAACCCGAAAGTTTCACCTGTGGGGCAATCGCAGCATTCCGGATGGTCTGCGGCTGAGATTTCCGGGTCTGTGAAAGCCAGCATTTCAGGTGAATATGACGGTGACCGGTCAGATGACATCACCCGTTGGCGAGCAATGCGGGCGAGCTCGCATCTTTCACACCCCGATGGTGCACAGGGCACTCAGACTTCGCAGGAGGACTGCTGCTATGCGGGCTCGAGAAGTAAAACTGCGCCAGGATCGAGAGACAGATAACTGCACCACACTGTTCCCATGAGAGACCATTCTCAGGACCGACAGAATGCTCCCGGTTCCCTTGCTGGGCGCGGTTTTGCCAGAGCCCGGATGTCAGACTCCGCGAAGCTTTGTGAAACATCCGGGCTAGCCGGCCTATTCCACAAACCTCGACCGCCGCGAGGCACTGTCTGGGAATGGCGCAGTCACCAGGTCAGTGATCCGGGCTTTCTCCTGCAGCCGCGGCATCGGCTCTCCGATCTTCGGTTTCGCGGCGGCCACAACCCCCTGAAGCATCCGGGCTGGACGCGGTGAACAAGTACTGGCATGTCGTGGGCGTGGGGATTCAGAACACCCTGGTCTACAGGGTGAATTTCCTTTTCCGGGCCTGTTTTGCACTGATTCCGCTGATGGCGACCATTTACCTGTGGCGGGCCATCTTCGCGAGCAATGCAGACAGTCCGCAGATCGCCGGCTACTCGCTGGCAACGATGACGTCGTACTATCTGCTCGCGACGATCGTCGATGCCCTCACCGCGGTGGCGGAGGACGACTGGCAGATCGCGGCTGACATCAAGGATGGCCGGATCAGCCAGTTCCTGCTCAAACCGATTGACTACCTTGCGTACCGGCTCTGTTTGTTCGGGGCGGGTCGGATCATTTACGCGGCGGTTGCGGCCCTGCCGGCGACCCTGTTCATCGTGGTTCAGCGCTCGCATTTTCTCCTGCCGTCGGATGGGCTGACGCTCGTGTTGTTCCTGGCCTCGACGGTCCTGACGGCGCTCCTGCAGTTTCTGATGTCCTACACGATCGCCTTGCTGGCCTTTTGGGTGCTCGAAGTATCGACGTTTATCTTTATCCTGTTCGCCTTCGAGTACATCGCGGGCGGTCACCTCTTTCCTCTCGACATCCTGCCGTCCGCCCTGGCCAACGCGCTCAGTTACACGCCATTCCCCTACCAGCTCTACTTTCCGGTCAGCATCTACCTGGGCCGCATCGCCGGAGACGAACTGTGGCGCGGGCTGTTGATTCAGTCGTTTTGGGTGGCGACGCTCTTTGGCCTGGCGCGCTTCGCATGGCATCGGGGCATCCGGCGCTACGCGGCCGTGGGCGGTTGAGCACTGCGCAAATCTTCGAGTCATGAACGCCTCGTCGCACAGCAGGGCCTTCGCGGGCTGGGGGTTGTTGCGCCGTTACGCCCGGCTGTACGGGGCCCTGTGGCGCAACTCCGTCGTGCGCGAGATGGGGTTCAAGACGAACTTCGTGCTCTGGATATTCGTCGAGATGCTCTGGTTCGCCCTGCAGATCGCCTTCATCGCGGTGATCTACCAGCATACGGATCGGATCGCGACATGGTCGAAGTGGCAGGTGGTGATGCTCATCGGCGCCAGCCACTTCATCCAGCAGGTCTTCACTGCCGTTTTCCTGCTGAACTGCTCGAATCTCTCCGAGTTGGTCCGGACCGGAAGGCTTGATTTTCTGCTGTTGCTGCCGATCAACACGCGGTTTCTCGTCTCGTTCAGGCAAGTCGATTTGGGCGCATTCGTCAACGCGGCATCCGCCGTGGCCGTGATGATCTATGCCGCCCGGCAGTTGGACCTCGAGCCAGGCATTGTCCAGGTCCTGGCCTTCCTGGCGTTGTGCGTGGCGGGCGTGCTCATTCACTACTTCCTCATGTTTCTCCTGGCGACTATATGCTTTTGGACCGTCCGGGCGCAGGGGATCGTCTGGGGCTACTACAACCTGTTCACCGTCGCGCGGCTGCCCGACGGCGCGTTTCGACCCGGCGTGTTCAAGACGGTGTTCACCTTGGCCCTGCCCATGCTGCTCGTGTCCAACGTGCCGGTGAAGCTCCTGGTCGGGATGCTCGAGTCGCCTCTTGAGATTGCCCTGCTGCTCGGCATGGCGTGTGTCTGTTTCGTGATCTCGGAGGCCGGCTGGCGAGCCTCAGTACGCCAATACACAAGCGCCGGATCCTGACTCGAGGCAGCGACAAAAGTGACGACAGAGAGCGATGGACTTGTGATGCACAGCGCGGCAGAGCCCGATCGGCAATAGGAAATGTGCAATGGAACCATCCGAATCAGGTCGAGAGTTGGTGTTCGATGCGCTGCGCGGGCAGCCGGTCGCGCGGATTGCGACAGGTCCGCTGGCGGTCCACTACTGCGCGCGGTTCGCCGGCGCGACGCTTCGGCAATACGCGACCGATGCCCGTGTGCTTGCGGAGTCGGTCATCAGGTATTCCGAGCGATTCAAGCCGGATGCAGTGTGGCTCTCAGCTGATACCTGGGTCAGCGCCGAGGCCATGGGCGTCCCTGTGGGAGCAACAGCGGACAACCAACCGTTTGGCGGACTCGGACCGCCGTATGTCCGAAGTGCACGCGACATCGGCAAGATCCCACGGCCAGATCCCGGCGGGCAGGGGCGCTACCCGCTGATGCTGGAAGCGCTCACTCGAATCGTCAAGGCCCTGGGGCCGGGCGTTTGCGTGGTGGCCTGCCTCGATCAGTACCCGTTTTCGCTGGCTGCCGCCCTGGCCGGTCTCGAACAGACAATGCTTCGCCTGGTGGATGATCCTCCGTTTGTCGAGGCGCTGATGGAACGGTGCCTCGAATACGGGCTGGCCTACGGATGCGCCCTGGCTTCGGCAGGGGCGGATATCCTGAGCGGCGGAGATTCGCCGGCGGGCTTGATCGGGCCTCAGCTCTATCGCGAGAGGGTGTGGCCATTCGAACAGCGTCTGATTGCCGGATTGAAGTCGATGACAGGCAAGCCGGTGTCGCTTCACATCTGCGGCGACTCGACGCCGCTGCTGGCCGACATGACTGCCACGGGCGCCGACATCCTCGAAATCGATCACCAGGTCGACCTCGGCCAGGCGTGTCGGGCGGTCGGACCGAATGTTGCGTTGTGGGGCAACCTCGATCCGGTCGCGGTCCTGGCGCAGGGCAGCGTCGCCCAGGTTGAAGCGGCCGCCCGCCAAGCGATCGAGACCGTCGCCGCGTGCGGGCATTCGCGGTTCGTCCTGAGTTCCGGATGCACTTTGGCGGTCGAGACGCCGCCTGAGAATCTCGATGCCATGCTCGAGATCGCGCGACAGCGGACGTCACATCGCGCTTGATCGAGTTCGGTTCCAGCCCGCATGTTTCATGGACTTGTGACTATAGCGAAGTCGAAGACTCCAACGCGTTGACCAATCCGGGCTAGAGAGGCCATGAACACCGAAGACAATCTATGAGCAAGACCTCTCCTCTGCGGTTGGCCTTTCTGGGCTGCGGGGCCCGAGGCACCACCTATGCACAACTGGCAGCGCGCCGGCCCGATCGATACCTCATCGTGGCGGGCGCCGACCCGGCGTCGGAACGGATCGAGCGGATACGCGCCGTATGCTCGAACCCGGATTTCCGCGGCTTTGCCGACGGGGCGGCCATGCTGGCCGCGGGGAAGTTGGCGGACGTTCTTGTAATCGCCACGCAGGACCATGGGCATTTCGAGCCTTGCCGACGTGGTCTCGAGTTGGGCTACAACATCCTGCTCGAGAAGCCGATTGCCACCCATATCGAGGAGGTGCTCGAAATCGAGCGCTTGGCGGCGCAGACAGGTCGGCGGGTCATGGTGTGTTTTGTTCTCCGTTTTGCAGCCTTTTATCGCAAGGTGAAGGAGATCATCGATTCCGGAAGGCTGGGCGAGGTCTCGGGCATCCAGGCCAGCGAAGGCGTGATGCCGTGGCACCAGGCCCATTCGTTTGTGCGCGGCCATTGGTCAGTCGTGGCCAGGAGTACGCCGATGCTGCTCTCGAAATGTTGCCATGACACCGATGTGCTGCATTGGCTCGTCGGACGGCGTTGCCTGAGGGTGGCAAGTTTCGGCTCGCTCGAGTTCTTTCGACGCGAGCGGGCCCCCGCGGGCGCCCCCCAACGATGCACGGACGGTTGTCCGGTGGCCGAGAATTGCCCATACAATGCGCTGCGCTATACGGGCGACCGGCGCGTTCCCTGGCTGGGAATGGTGTACGACCGGGCGGCGTCCGCAACGCCTCAGGAGATTGTCGACTGGCTGCGAACAAGCCCCTGGGGGCGATGCGTCTACCGCTGCGATAACGATGCGGTGGATCGCCAGGTGCTCGCCCTCGAGTTCGAGGGCGGGATCACGGGGACGTTCACCATGACGGCCTTCGAAAACGGGCGGCACATCGAGGTCTATGGCACCAAAGGCGTGCTCAAGGGCGGCGAGACCTACCGACACCATTTCGGGGCGCACCTGGTCTTCCTGCCGCACGAAGGGGCGCCCGAGCGCTACACTGTCCAGGCGGAGGACGGCGGCTACGAACTGCACGGCGGCGGCGATCCGGGCCTGATCAACGCCCTGTACGACGAAATGACAAGACCGGCGGGCGAACCGTTGCAGGCCGGCATCGACTCGACGGTCCACAGCCATGTCCTGACCTTCGCAGCCGAGGAAGCGCGATTGACACAGCGGACTGTGGACGTGGCGGAGTTCGCCCGGAGAATCGCCCCTCTGAGAGCGGGGTGACCCAAAAAAGAAGCACCCACTCGGCAGTCTTTGTCGCTGCGTGCGTCGCCAACTTTGCGGTCAAGCGGCGTGGCGGTCGACAAAGGCACCGACAAAGGTTCGCGACAAAGGCGATGTCGTGGCGAACCCCATTGTCATTCGAGGCGGTGTGTCAGAATGGCCGGGGGTTCGTGGGGAAGCGTTGACATTCAACAGTTCAATGCGCATGGCGACCATCAACTGGAGTCTCCTGCTCCTGTCCATGAACGGCAAACGCTCAACGTCCAGCTCTCCACTCCCAACCCTTAACTCTCGATTGACCTGGTCTACCGATCGGGGCGCGTGGCGATACGGTAGAGGTGCACCTCCCACGGTTTGAACGTGTCGCGAAATGCACCCTTGTCGAGGGGCAACGCGCGGTCCTCGTACAGCACCTCGACGCTGACTTGGTCTGGCCATTCCTTCACGGTGAAGGTGGCGGTGGTCGAACCGTCGCGCATTCCCACAGCAAAAACGTACAAGGCATCGCCCAGGCGCCTGGTCGTCGTCGCCACAGGGACCTCCGGATTGTCCGTCACGACGCGCACGCCATCGGCGAGTGGCGGTTGGTTTAGGACCGGCGCGAGCCGATGAATCTGCTTGTTGAGCGCCGTGACGGCGGCGAGCATCTCCGGGTCGCTGAGCAGGGCCGCTTCATTGAACTTGGGCTGCCACTCGTGCACGAAATAGATCAGACCCCGCGAGCCGTGAATGAGCGACATCCAGGCCTCGGCCCGGACATGCTGGGGCGTGGGCTTGGCGGTCGGATGCGAAATGCGGGTGCATTCGAGGCAGTTCCACACAATCCGACGCCCCTCAGTCCACGACACGAGCCGCTCGACACCCCGGGCGACGAACCACAGCTTGCCAGTCACCGCCGGGCGCTCGTGCACCACGGGGTAAATGTCGAACGACACGATATCCCCGCCCTTGACGTACTGTGGGTAATCCTCCGGATGATTGGTCCGGACGCCGCGTCCGTACCATCCATCCCAGGCCACCCCTTGGCCCAGATTCAGCAGGACGGGCCGGGTCGGATCGACGGCTCGGATGCGCTCGTAGTCCTCGACGATCTTTTCAGGCAGGATCGGCGGGCCGTAGCCTTTGCCTTCGCCGAGCGACTGGGCATTGTCGGGTTCGTCATCGTGCATCCAGCCGATGATGGTCGGATCGTCAAGGTGGCGCCGTCCCACGGCGTTCTGGTCGCAGATGACCTTCATGTCTGTCGCGCGCAACGCCGCCAATTGCTCCTCGGTCGGCCCACGCCACAGGCCGACGTACGTGTTAATACCGGCAGCGCGATACTGGGCGGCTCGGGCGGGAGACTGCAGCCACACGGCGATTGGAAAATAATCCGGCGAGGCCGAAGGACCATTCTTCCAGGCCGAGTAGTCGGCGGGAAGACTTGCTGGCGCCAGCCAAAGCAGAAAGACAAACCAAATAACCGGTCCGGCAGAGCATGGTCGCCGCGTCGGCCTTGGCTCTGTCCCTGTCGCGCGGGTCAGCGCCTCGAAGAACATACGGCCCGCGGACCTGAGTTTGCTGGGATTCCTTACGGCCGGCGCGCCGTCGTGCGGACGGGAGTGTGCGTTTGCTGGTGAGTTACTCCGAGAACAGACATCCCCTCGGCGGTCTTTGTCGTTGCCTTCGTCGATATGCTTGCCGTCAGGCGACGTGGCGGTTGACAAAGCCGACAAAGGCGTTGTCGTTTGGAAACTTATTTTCATTTGAAGCGGTGTGCCGGAATAGCCCGGGGAACTTATGGAGAGCGTTGACATTCAACGCTCATCGTAAAACACCCAACCATCAACCATCAACCAACGTTGCTACACCTTCCAGGGGTCGCGTTCCTCATAGTCACGCCACGTATTGGCTTCCGAGTCGCCGATGAACTGTTCGGTCCGGGGATCCCATTTCAGCGCCCGCGTGTTCCAGTAAGCCAAGTTGCCCAGGTGACAGACCGTAACCGAACGGGCTCCGACCTCGACATCGCAGATCGGTCTCTTCCGCGTTCGAATGCAATCGACGAAGTCCTTGTAGTGATTGTTGCTCTTGTAGAGCTGGACAGGCAGGGCGTCGAAATTCTCCTTCTCCAGCGATTCGGGCTCGGCCTTGAATCGCCCGCGATCGACGCAGACCTTGCCATCGGTCCCCACGAAGACCACGCCGAAGTTGTAGCCCTTCAAACCGCCGTGAATCAGAACGCTCCCGTTGGCGTACGTGTACCTGAGTTGCTTGATGTCCTTGCCATCCGGAGGCGTGATCTCGACCGGCCCGCTCTCGTCCATCCCCAGCCCCCATTGCGCGATATCGAAATGGTGGGCGCCCCAGTCGGTCATGCCGCCGCCGGAATACTCGCGATACCCGCGCCAATTCGGGAAGTGGGTGTGGACGCCGCGCGGGCTTAGGACGGAGTTGTAGGGGCGTTGGGGCGCTGGGCCGAGCCACATATTCCAATCGAGGCCCGGTTCCATCGGTTCCTCGGGCAGATCGCACCATTTGCTGGGGCCGCCGACATTGGCATAGACCTCCTTGATCCGCCCGATCTTGCCGTTGCGCACCAGCGTGCACCCCTTCCAAAACGCGCCGTCGGAACGCTGCATCGATCCGGTCTGAAAGACGCGCTCGTTCTTGCGGACCGCATTGACCATGGCGCGCGCCTCGTGGATAGTCAGGGAAAGCGGTTTCTCGCAGTAGATGTCTTTGCCCGCATTCGCGGCGGCGACGACCGGATAGGCATGCCAGTGGTCGGGTGTCGCAATCACCACGGCATCAATGTCTTTGCGTTCGAGCAACTCGCGGAAATCCGTGTACGCCGCGCATCCCTTGAAGGTCTTGTCCTGCTTGGCCGCATAGAACTCCTCGACTTTCTGTTTGTGGTGCTCGCGGCGCGTCGTGTCGACGTCGCAGACAGCAACCACCTGGATGTTCCCATGCGGAAGGAAGCTGTTGAGAAGGTGGCGGCCTTGTGTCCCCACACCGATGAAGCCCATCGCGACGCGGCTGTTGGGTTGGACGCCGCTCTCGGCAGACCAAATGCGGTCGGGCAGCAACAGGGGCGTGGCCAGCGCGGTGGCGGTCGCGGTGCGGAGAAAGGAGCGACGGCTGAGATTCGAGGATTGAGACATAGATAATTGTTGGGTCTGACGCTCGGCAGGGCGGGCGGATTCAACCGGAGCTCGGATTCCCCTCGTGCTCTCAAACGAACACTTGACTTCCGGCATCTCTTGGGACGTAGTTGCAGCAGAAATCAACCCGAACCCAGTATGTGCTGACGCGTGTTATGTCTGCTATTGCCTTGACCCGGAACAGCCCAGTGCGCCGCCTCCAGGCGTCGAGGCTGGGCTTCACACTGATCGAACTGCTGGTTGTCATCGCAATCATCGCAATCCTGGCGTCAATGCTCCTGCCGGCCCTGGGCAAAGCCAAGCTCAAGGCCACATTCGCCAGTTGCGCGTCCAATCAGAAACAACTGGTCCTCGCGTGGCAGATGTACGCCCTCGACAGCGACGACACCATGCTCCCCACATCGTACCGGGGCGAACTGGGGCAAATGGAACTGTACGCGGGCGGTTTTTGGAACGGGCCGAATCCGAGCATCGCGTTGGGTATCACGGAAACCGAGGCCATGAAGCGAGTCACGGCCGGCATCGCCATGTCGCCGCTCTACAAGTACTGCAGCGCGATCGGCTCCTGGCATTGTCCGGGCGACACGCGCACCAAGCGGAACAAACCGGGTCGGGGCTGGGCGTACGACAGCTACTCGAAGGCCGACGGGATGAACGGCGGCATGTGGACCGGCATCAAGCCTTACACCAAGACGACCGAGATCAGCGAACCGGTCAACTCCTTTGTTTTTATCGAGGAGGCGGATCCGCGCGACTACAACAACGGTACGTGGGTCATGGATGTCACGCCGCCCGGCTGGGTGGACCCGTTTGCTCTGTTCCACGGCAACATCAGCACGTTCGGGTTCGCTGACGGCCATGTCGAGTCGCATCGGTGGCTCGAGACCTCGACCATCAAGGCGGCGTCCGACTCGGCCCGGGGCATTCAGAGCTTCTATTGGTCCGGGGGCAACGCCAAGAACCGCGACTTCGTCTGGGTCTGGAACAAGTTCCGACACCTGAACTGGAAGCCGCTGAATTAGCCAGGTCGGCAAATACATTCGAACCCGCCACGGTGACCGCCCGCCAAGGGTCAACCGCGAACCACGCTGAACACGCGGAAAGAGGAGGCTTGCAGAATCCGGCAGTAGTGCGTGAGCGGCAATTTGGCGGCGGCTACGGTTCGTGGCAGACAAGAGATACGAACCGACTATGCCACGAACGCAATTGTTCCGTTAGGGCACAGTGAAATCACGCGCCCGTCGAGCAATTGTCGAGCAATTGCCTTGACGCGAGGGGGGAGTAGCGCATTAAGCGACCAAGCAACACAACGACCGATTCCCCCTTAACCAGGCCATGGTCGGGCTGTGTCCTTCATAAAGGGCGGGATGGCTGGATTGGGTGGAACGCCAATCAACGGCGGGCGCGACTGCACCTGGTGGCCAACAACGCGCGGTTCTGCCGGTTGGGACCCAAGGGGCAGTATCCGAACCTGGCCAGCCGGGCGCTGGCACTGAACCTGGAGCGGTTGTCGGCCGACTGGCAGGCCAAATACGGACATCCGATCGTGGTGGTGGAGAGTTTCGTGGATGAGGAGTGGTTTCGGGGGACGGCCTACAAGGCGACGGGGTGGGAGGCGTTGGGGACGACGGCCAAGTACCGGCGGGTGCGGGAGGATTTCTATGAGGCGCATGATCGGCCCAAGCAGTTGTACGTGCGGGAACTGGTGAAGGGAGCGGCGCGGGGTTTGCGAAGGCGGCGGATGCCCGCAGGCTGGGGTGCGCAGGAGCGGGAGGTTGGGCGGCAGTGTTTGCTGGCGGGGGAGGAGTTGACCAGTTTGTGGATGGTGCTGCATCGGGAGCTGCCCGAGAGCCGGGACATGCACGGGTTGCGGCATCGGCAGGCGACGGTGCTGGCGATCACCTTTGCGTATTTGTTGAGCGGGGGTCAGGGAGGTCACCGTGGGGTAGCGCTCTTTGCGCAGGACTTGAGTCCGCGGCAGCGGGCGGACTTGCGGTGTTGGTTCAATCGGCGCACGCGCCAGTACGACGTGCCGACGGAGAACTGTGTGTACCGGGTGCTCAAGGCCGTGCCGGTGCGGGCGTTTCAAGCGGCGCTTTGGGCCTGGCAGAAGGCGCGGCACGGGGCGGCGGACGGGGGCGTGGTGGTGTTGGATGGCAAGGCGCTGCGGGGCAGCGGCAAGACGCAGTTGGTTGGGGCGATCAACGCGCAGAGTGGCCGGACCTTGGGGGTGGAAGCGGTGGCGGACAAAAGCAACGAGATTCCGGCGGCGCAGACGCTCCTGGAGCGGTTGGACCTGGAGGGAACCATCGCGCTGATGGACGCGATGCACACCCAAGTGGAAACGGCTCGATCGGTGGTGCAGGAGGGTGGGGGTGATTACGTGCTCTTCGTCAAGGGCAACCAAGACGGCCTCCTGAAACAAGCGCGCCACTTCCTCCGGGAAGATTTTTCCCCCTCAACTGCTGAGGGTGGAGCGGGGGCACGGGCGGATCGAGTGGCGGGGGATTGCGGTCAAGGAGGTGACCCCCGCCCAGATGGGTTTTCCACACGCGGCGCAGGTGGCGCGCCTTGACCGGATTCGGGAACTCAAGAGTGGTCGGCAGGAAGTGGAGAGCGTGTGGATCGTGACCAGTCTGACAGCCGAGCAGGCCGACCCGGAGCGTCTGCTGGAGTTGGCGCGCCAGTACTGGAGCATCGAGAATGGCACGCACTATCCGTTGGATGTGAGCGCGGGTGAAGATCGGTGTCGGGTGAGTCATCCGGTAGCCGCGACGACGCTGGGCATCCTCCGTCGCGCGGTGCAGGGTGAAGCGCGGGCCTGGGCGCGTCGTCAACCCCGCAAGCGGGATCGAACTTGTCCGACCTTCCTGGCGAAGATGAGTCGCCGCCCGGGACAGGTCATTCGCCTATTGACCCGCCCAGTTCGACTTTAGAGCAGCCCTGTGGCTACGAGGGAAAGCCGATAAAGTTCTTTACAGTCAGGCGTACCGTGGCTTATGGTTTGCGCTTCATTGATTTTGGCTGGACAGAACGGGTATGGAAGCAAAGACGAAGACGATCACGGATTTCCGGTTGCACGAGAAGGACACAGGATCTGCCGACGTGCAAATAGCGCTTTTGACGGAGCGGATCAATCAGCTCACCGACCACTTGCAGAAGCACCGTAAAGACCACAGCTCGCGTCGAGGCTTGCTGATGATGGTGGGCCAAAGGCGGCGTCTGTTGGACTACCTGCACACGACCGACTCGGACCGCTATCTTGCGGTGACCAAGAAGCTCAAGCTGCGCAGGTAAGGGCCTCCGCGAGCAGTCCGCGATCATGTGTCGCGGCTCCAGCCATAGTAAAATCCTTGGGCGAACAGCTCGCTCACCCCGGTGGGGAGAGTCGGCCGGTAAAGCGCGGGCCGGCGGGAGCGACGCCTTAGACACACCGCGCCAACAAACACCAAGTCCTGCCGGCTTAGGGAAATTTCATTCGGCTTCTCCGCGTGGGCGGTCGACTGAAGTTCCTCCGGGTCGGCAGGCAGAATGAAAGTTCGTATGCCTGAAACAGTCACCGTCCCCGTCGGGGCCGGCCAAATCCACATCGAAACCGGTCTGCTCGCCAAGCAAGCCGACGGTGCAGTCACCGTCCGGCTTGGGGAAACCATTGTGATCGTGGCCGCGGTTGCGGCCGCCACGCCGCGGGAGGGGCAGGAGTTTTTCCCGTTGACTGTCGATTATCGGGAGAAAGCGGCGGCTGCGGGTAAATTCCCCGGCGGGTATTTCAAACGCGAAGGCCGGCCCACCGAGAAGGAGATCCTGACATCGAGGATGATCGACCGGCCCATCCGGCCGTTGTTCCCGAAAGGGTGGTTCAACGAGGTGCAAGTGCAGAGCATTCTGCTGAGCGCCGACGGCGAAAACGACCCCGACATTCTGAGCATCAACGGGGCGTCGGCCGCCCTGATGGTCAGCGACATCCCCTGGGCCGGGCCCATCGCCGCCGTCCGCGTGGGCCGGATCAAGGGCCAGTTCGTCGTCAACCCTACCCACGCGCAGAAGGCGGAGAGCGACCTCGATCTGGTCTATGTGGGGAGCGAGACCGAGATGGTCATGTTCGAAGGATCGGGCCTCGAGATTCCAGAAGCGGATTTCATCGGCGCCCTCAGCTTCGCCCAGCTTTGCTGTCAGCCGCTGATCTCCGCCCAGAAAGACCTTGCGGCGAAGGCCGGAAGGCCGAAACGCTCGATCACGGTCAACGTGGTTCCCGACGAAATTCTGCGCGAAGCCAAGGCGCTGGCCGGCGACCAGAGCGTTCCGGCGCTGCTGACACCCGGCAAACACGAGCGCGAAGCCGCCTGGAAAGTCGTCACCGAGCGGGTGGCGCCCAAGCTGATCGAGAAGTTCGGCGCTGAGAAGATCACCGAGTTCGTTCTGAAAGATACCTTCAACCACCTGCAAAAGGAGGCCGTACGGGATCAGATCCTCAACCACGGAAAACGGCTCGATGGACGTGCGATGGACGAGGTGCGCCCGATCAGTTGCAGCGTCGGGCTCCTGCCGCGCGCCCACGGATCGGCCTTGTTCACCCGGGGCGAGACCCAGGCCCTGGCCCTTGTAACACTCGGCACCACCGAGGATTCTCAGGAAATCGATGCCTATGCCGGCGGAGACAAGGAAAAGCAGTTCATTCTCCACTATAATTTCCCCAATTTCTCCGTCGGTGAGACCGGACGCATCGCGGGTCCGGGCCGGCGCGAAATCGGCCATGGTGCGTTGGCGGAACGGTCGATCGAGCCGATGGTGCCGCTCAAGGAGTTCCCTTACGCAGTGCGTGTAACCAGCGAGATCATGGAGTCGAACGGCAGCACATCGATGGCGACCGTGTGTGGCGGCAGCCTCGCCCTCATGGATGCGGGCGTGCCGCTGGTCCGGCCCGTCGCAGGTGTCAGCATCGGGCTCTGCACCGAATACGGTCCGAGCGGGAAGATCGCCCGCTATGAAATGCTGACGGACATCATCGGGGCCGAGGACTTCTTCTGCGACATGGACTGCAAGATCGCTGGGACGGAGAAGGGCGTGACGGGTTTCCAGCTCGATCTGAAGCTCAAGGGCATCCCGCACCTGCTGATGGCCGAGGCGATCGAGAAGGCGCGTGTTGCGCGGCTCAAGATTCTCAAGATCATGGCCGAAACGATCGCCGAGCCCCGCAAGGAACTCAGCAAGTACGCCCCGCGCATCCTGACGCTCAAGGTCAATCCGGAGAAGATCGGCGCGCTCATCGGTCCGGGCGGCAAGAACATCAAGCGCATCGTCGATGAGTCCGGATGCGAGATCAACATCGAGGATGACGGCACGGTGCAGATCTACTCGACCAGTGTCGAGGGCATGGAAGTGGCCCGTCGAGAGGTCGAGGCGATCAGCGCCGAGATCGAGGTGGGCAAGCTGTATCGGGGCAAGGTGGTCACCATCAAGGATTTCGGCTGTTTCGTCGAGGTGTTCCCCGGGCAGGACGGCCTTGTGCACATCAGCGAACTCGCCAACTTCCGGGTCAAACAGACCGAAGACATCGTCAAGCTCGGCGACGAAATCTGGGTCAAATGCCTCGGGGTGGATGAAAAAGGCCGGGTCCGCCTCTCCCGCAAGGCGGCCATGGAGGAACGCGACAAGCTCGAGCGCGAAAAGCAGCCGTCGGGGGAGGGAGAACGCCCGGCTCGGCGTCCGGAAGGCGATCGACCGCCGCGGAGCGAGCACCGATCGGAAAGGCCGGAGCGCAGGGAAAGGCCGAATCGAGGTGAACGCTACGACCGCGGTTCGCGCCCGGATCGGGGCGAGCGTCCGCCGCCCGAAGGGACGCACGCGAATCAGGCTTGATTTTAACGATCACGTCTTCATAAGTACCAACGACTAACAACCCAATCGATTGTATGGCAGACATCGCAAACAAATACCCAGAAAACGTCCCCGGCAAGTACTACGTCGACAATCAATGCATCGACTGTGATCTCTGTCGCGAGACCGCTCCGAACAATTTCCAGCGCAACGAGGACGGCGGCTACTCGTTCGTCTGCAAACAGCCTGAGAACGAGGACGAAGAGAGCCAGTGCAAGGACGCCAAGGAAGGCTGTCCCGTCGAAGCTATCGGCGACAATGGAGCCTAACCGTCGGTCGAACGAGTCGAAACCCGCCCTCTGAGCAAAGGCGGTCTGGTGGCCCCGTCTGCGCTTTCGCATTCACATAGAAGGTGCGCTGGGTTTCCTCGCCGGGCAGACACGCCGAGAGGCGCGTCACCTCTGTTCTCTCAGTCAAACCCTCGAGGCGCACGGTTTGGGCCTCGAATCGAGCCTACTCAGTCCGCTCGACCGAGTGCTGGTTGTGCTGAGCTACGAAACGCCGGAGTTGGATTACTTCAGTGCGCGGGCCCTGCCGTTTCTGAAGGACTTGATCGATCGGTATTACCGGGCTGGCGTGCGGCTCAACGGGCTCTATGCGGACGCACAGGGGCGGCGTCGGCACTTCTACCTTTTGTAGCGGGCGATTCTCGGCGTCATGCAGACTCGCGGAGCTCGGCCCTTCGACCGGCAATGAGCTTGGGAACGACCATCATGTGAAGGGCGAGCAGAAAGACAAGACCGGCGACCAGGAACACGGCAAACAAGCCCGCCATGCACCACTGCGCGTGGACAGGCACGTTCTCGAGTGAGAAGTGAGGCCTCAACTGCTCGATACGCACGACGTCTCGCAGAGCGACCAGGGGCGCCAGGGCCAGGAAGAACGCCAGTGAAGCCATGAGCGGATAGGCCCACGAGGCTTTGTATCGCCCCAGGAAGACAAGCACCAGACCGACGGACGCCATGGCTGTGCCCAGACCCAGAAGCAACTTGGCCAGACCCGCCGATGTGACGTGTGAACGGAGGTCGTCCGGCATGGCGGACAGAATCCAAATACCGGCAACCGCTTCGAGCAGCATGCCCAGGACCGCTGCGTTCACGGCAATCCGGTGATTGTGTCTTCCCTCCTCGGTCAAACCCCACTTCAGCATCATGACGCCCCGGAACAGGATGGCGACGCCCGCCACCGTGAAACCGGGCGCCAGGATCAGCAACCACCGGGCAAAGAGCGTTGGGTCGTCCATGTTCAAGTTCTGGCCTCCAGGCGACTTCGCGTAGAGCCCCATCCACTTCTCAGGCGAGACCGACAATGTGATGTTATTGACAAAGAAGAAACCCACGCTCAGCAGTGCCATCGCCGCCAGAACCGAGAGCAGCAGGACGCCCGGATGCTCCGGGTTCTTCACCAGCTTCTGGTAATAGAACGCCCCGTAGAGGAAGACCACCAGTGGAATTACCAGAATCCAGGGAAACCCGAGCAGAATCGACGAGGAGTAGAACATCTGCCCATACAGAACCTGGACGAAGAGCAGCGGTGGGATGCCGAACGTGATCAGGTACGAGGTGCTCAGCGGCAGCAAATCCCGCAGGTACCTCGCCAAACGGTCGTCGTACTGCTTCCTCGTGATCGTCAGCCACAGGTAGATGACAACGCTCCCAACCGTCAGGTTCATCGCCAGGAAGTGCAGGGTCAGAGTGAAGTAGGACAGCGCTTGCAGCAGGATGGGCGGTACCGGATAACCCAGCGGGTCGGGACTCGGCATGGGAAGACCGGCGCCGCTCGCGGTTGCAGCGGCCAGCACGCCCGCCATCGCGAGTGCGAGCCTCATCGCCCCACCTCCGCTCCAGCCACTTCGAGACCGGGCAGCGCCTGGCCACTCCCGTCTGGATCGAGATCATCGCCTTGAGCCGTGGCCTGCCGATCTGGCAGCAGGTCGCGCGGATCGACGGTTTCGCCGCGGAGAGAGAGCACGTAAGCCACTAGGGCAGCCTTGTCCAACGCATCCCCCTGAAACGGCGGCATCACCCCCATGTCGTGCATCGTGCCCAGCCACCGGGAGCCAAACCCGGCAGTCCAGTTGCGGGTCCGGTAGACCACGGAGCGATAACCGTCGCGCGTGTGGCAACTGGCGCATTGGAGGCGAAAGACCTGTTCCCCGTGGGCGAGCGTGCCGGACGCGACGCCGCCATGCCACTTGGCCTTTTCAAGGTAGGGACCATTCAGTCGAGCCGGGTCTTTGGCATCCTTCACCCAAAGGCCGTTCGAGTAAAGGACCCCGTGGATCACATACGGTTTGCGGCCCATTTCGCGGAAGAACTCCGCTCCCATAATCCCCAACTGAGCCACCAACAGCATCGAGATGGCCGCAATGGTGTTGACCGTCTTGGGATACGCGGCGAACACCAGCGTTCCCAAGACCAGTGACGTCCCCGCCACCCCGGCCAGGATGGCCATGCGTGTGAGCGCCGAGAGCGTCCCGCCAACCACTCCCACGGTGCCCCCGGCAAGAATCGTAACCGTGCTTGCCGGCAGGGTCGTGAAATACCAATAGCCTAGGCCGGGAACCAGGATTGCCCCAGGAATCACCCACTTCACGCAGAACTGGATGATCCGCCCCTTGAATTCCTCGTCCCTGATGCGGCTTGCCACCAGGAAGCCGGCTAGGCCGGCCAGCAGGAACATCGTCACCGTGCGGATCAGCAAAGCCGGGAAGTACCCGGGATTGAAGAAGCCGGCCGCGATGTCCTTGTTCTCGATCGTCCAGGCGCCCGGGGTGAGCATGAACGTCAGGATGCCGTTGATCACCACCAGAGAGCCCCAGGCGATGACGAAGTAGGCGCCTGCGAGAAAGGTCTGCATCCGCGGCGTGTTGCGTTTGAAGCCGTAGTAATAGAGGTAGAGCACGGTCAGTTCGCTCAGGAAGAAAACCCACTCGATGGCCCAAGCGAAAACGAACTGATGAATCAGCAGGCTGATGGCTTCGGCGCTGGCCAGTTGGACCGAGAACCAGATGCCAACGCCGGTCGTGGCCCCCAGAACCGTCGTGTACACCAGAAAGAAGGTGGCAAACGTGTGCAGCCAGTCGCGGACTCGCTGCCCGTCGGGCTGTCGCCTCGACCAAATCTCCGCCACCACCAGGAACGCGCCTCCGCCCACCGCGACATGCGAGATGAGCACATGGATGATTGCGATGATCGCCACCACCAGACCCGCGCCCAAGCCCCCGACATCCCAAATTGGATAGTTCATCTCTCTTGCCTGTCAAATCGTGCGGCCAAGCACCTTCGCCTCAGGAAATCCAACCCCATACGGTCAACACAACAAAACCGACCAGCAACGCCACGCCCGCCCGCTCGATCCACGTTCCGCGCCTGTCCGAAGGAACCGCCCGATCGAAAAACGGAACCAGCGCGCACAAGAGCGGGACAATCCCCATCAGAGCCATGCCCGCATACTCGAGCTTCCCGGGGAAGAGCTTCAGAGCCTGATACTGCGCGAGAAAATACCACTCGGGCTTGATGCCCAGCGGCGCCGCTCCGAACGGATCCGCTTCCGCTTCCAAAGCCCTGGGCCAGATCGCCGAGAGCGCCACCAGCAACGCGAAGGCCGCCAGCCAAACGGGTATCTCCGACGCGAAATAGTCGAAGAAGAACTTCTTGTGCTTCTTCTGACACGCCGGCAGAGCCGCAAACGAGTCGGGCTCGCTCATCCCCTGAATCTGCACGAATAGAAGATGCATCCCGATCAACCCCAGAACCGCAAGCGGCAGCACCACCACGTGCAGCACATAGAATCGCCCAATGGTGTCGGTAGTGACCGCCGGCCCGCCTCGTAATAGACTGGCCAGCCAGGGGCCGAGACCCGGCGCTTTCTCCATTTCCGTCAAGCCGACGTTGGTCGCGAAGAAGGAAAGATCGTCCCACGGGAGCAGATAACCCGAGAATCCGAAGGCCATGCAAAGTCCCAGCAGCGCCAGACCGACCAGCCACGTGCCCTCGCGAGGCGCCCGATACGCCTTCATGAAGTACGCCGAAAACATGTGCAGAAAGAGCGTCAGGATCATCAGGTTCGCCGACCAGTGATGGATACTGCGCATCAGATTGCCGTAGGGCACTTCCATCACGATGCGTTGCACCGATTGCCAGGGCTCGGCCGGTCGATAGTAGACCATCAGCAGAATCCCCGTGAAAACCTGGATCGCGAAGAAGAAGAGTGCCAGACCGCCCATCATGTACCACGCGGCGTGCCGATGCTCGGGCACTTTCTTGTTCCTCAAGAAATCGACAATCGGCCACACCGGGAACCGCGCCAGCAACGCCCGCCCCAGTTTGCCCAGCGCCTTGTGCGCCGGCGGCAGTTCCTTCAGAGCCTCCTCCGGCACCGTATGCATGTGATCTGCCATCTCGCCCTCTCTAGCCTGCATAGCAGTCTTCTTGCGAAGTCTCTGTGCCCTGTGCTCCATCGGGGTGGGACATATGTGGGCTAGGCCTTGTCCGGTCGATACACATACAGAAGCCCGCCCTGTTCCGCCACCCGATACCGGGTCAGCGGTTTGGGAGGCGGACCCGACACGTTCTTCCCCTCCAGATCGTAGACGCCTCCGTGGCAATGACAGTGAATCGAGCCGCCTTGGAACTCGACATTGCACCCCGCATGCGTGCATTTGGACGAGAGCGCCCGCAACTCGCCTTCGGGTGTTCTGAAGACCACCAGACCTCCACCCGCGAAACCCGCGTTCCGCCCCTGGCCGGGCTGCGCGATGTCTTCCGCCTTGACCCCCTCGACCGGCGCCTTCCCCTCCGCGTCAAACGGGTCTTTCGGAATCGTTGGGGCAAGATAGCGGTAGACCGGGTAGAGCAATCCGCCCGCCCAAGCCATGGACAAGAGGCCCAACCCACCCAGAAAGCGGCGCCTGCCCCCGTCTCCCTCCCGCCTGGTTGTGTTCGAGTCTGTCATCGCGCCTCCCGCTTCTGGCAACCGAGATTCACCTCAACCCCGATGCCCTCCACCCGATTGCATGCCGGACGTCTCCAATCGCTCGGAGAAGGCTGCACGCGCCCACTGAAGGGTGTTGGAGCCAGCTTGCGATCCGATTCTCGCATCGCTTCCATCGGCCCGCACCCTACCAAGTCCCTGTGACGCTGTACACCCAGAATGTCCTGTTCGAAGCCGAAGAGACTGAGTCGGTAGCGGACATGCGCGTTCAGACCCTCGAAGGCCCCGCGGTAGATCGCTTCGCCCGGCGCCAGCCATTCGGCCTGGCAGGAGGTGATTTCGCCCAGCATCACGCTCATACCCGACTGGGTGTCGAGCAACGCGATCCCCAGTGCCGTCGAGCGCAGGCGTTGACCGTCGGGGGTCAGGAAATCGACTGCGCCTTCGACCGCCAGGTCTGGACTGAGAATGACCTGATGCTGCGTCTGCCGAGCGCTGAAGTAGCCCTCAGGCGTTTGTTCGAACTGTGCCGGGACCGGCACCCATTCACCACGATCCTCATCCCAGCGATTGAGACCGAGGCCCAGCTCGACGTAGCTGTTGGTGATCGCGAGGTTCTGACCTTCGGGAGTGGTTTCCTGATGGACCCACTCCTTCAGGACTGGGCCACTCGCGCTTGGTGATCCGTGTCGCCGACCGGTGGCGGCGGCATAATAGCGAACCACGCCTTGCCCTCAGCCTCCGTGGCGAGTGCGCGAAAATCGTGCTCGCCACCGAATTGCCCGCCTCCAGTGCAGTGCGGGGGACATCTTGAGTGGCCGCAACCCTGTACGTGCAGAACGCATGGCGCAGTCCATTATACCGCCACGGCAGCAGGCCTGCGGCCTCAACAGTGGCGTTCTGCGCGGCTGTCTACAGGATTTCGCTGGTGCGCAACCCGGCAAACGCACCGATTGCCAGCACGGGCACGAAGTCTTTCTGCGTGACGGATAGCAGCTTTGCTATCTCTTTGGGTGTCCAGATTTCGATGGGCTCTGTGCGCTTCCGGCTGAACATCTGGGTGGCCGCGACCGGATTCGTTCCGCGGGGGATGTATCCGTGATTTTCGCAATGGGAGAACAGCCGCCAGAGTATCTGCCGATGCACATAGCGCGTGCCGCTGGCGCCTTCCAAGCCGCCGAGATACCGCTGGCAGTCCGCCGTGATCACGCTGGCGGGATGGCCGGCGAAGGCGCTGATGAACCAGCCCGAGCGGCAGCGGAGGTCGGTCAAGTAGGCTTCGCTAGCGTTGGCCTTGCGACGCAGTTCGATCATCTCGTCGGCAGCCTCGGCCAGCGTGATCTTCGGCAGTGTATTCGGATGACGCTCCAGATAGAACCGGGCAGCGGTGGCCAACAAACTGCCGTTTCCGGGGATACCGACCGCTTCAGCGTACCGGGCACAGGCCAACTCGGGCGGTTCACCCACCGTGCGCAGCAGCCCCAGACAGCGTTCAAATCTCGCCGCCTCTTGACCAGACAGGGCGGCCGCCACTGAATCTCCTTTGGCGAGCAACCCGGCAATCCGTCGCGCCTCCTTTCATCCCTCGGCCTAACGGCCTGAAAGGGACCCTGTAGTATCAAAAATGAGTAGTCAAACAGAGGATTGCCGCTTTCTGTTTAAACCGCAAATCCTTGGTGATAAGCTTTTCAACTGGAGCCAGTGGTCGGGGTCGAACCGACGACCTACGGTTTACGAAACCGTTGCTCTGCCACTGAGCTACACTGGCGTCCGTTAGGGGTTGGACTTAACGACGCCTACGCGTTCTTGGCAAGCCAATTCCGACAGCCAAAGCGGCAGTTCGACAGCCATCCGGCGCGTGTGTGACGTTGCGTGAGCAGGTCGTTTCCATGTAGAGTTCCGGCCCTGGGCGGCGTGCCGTCCGAAGGACAGACCGGATAAGGATATCTGCTCATGAGCCTGGCCATTGTTCCGTTGGAGCGTCGTTCGCGTCATTTGGACCGTTTCTTGCAGGTTTCCTACGGGATCTACAACGGCGATCCCCACTGGGTGCCGCCTTTGTTGTTTGATCTGAAGAAGGTCTTCACGAGAGCCAACCCGCTGTTCGAGCATGCGGAGGCGCAGCTTTGGGTGGCACAGCGGGATGGGCGTGACGTGGGTCGGATCGCCGGGATCATCGATCATCACTTCAACCGAATGGGGGGCCAGCAGACGGTGTTCTTTGGGTTCTTCGAGTCGACTGACGATCCCGCCGTGGCGGCAGGGCTTCTCGATGCGGTGGGCGCGTGGGGGCGCTCCAAGGGGATGACGCGTCTGCTGGGTCCGATGAACCCGACGAGCAATGACGAGTGCGGTCTGCTGATCGAGGGGTTCGACATGGATCCGGTCTTCATGATGCCCTACAATCCGCGGTATTACCCCGAGTTGCTGGACGGGCTGGGTTTCCAGAAGGCCAAGGACCTTCTGGCCTATTTGATCGATATCTCGAAGAGCCCGCTCGATCGGCTTAGCCGGCTCGCCAACAAGTGCCGCGAGCGGAATCCGGACCTTGCGTTTCGTGCGGTGACCAAGAAGGGGCTGGAAGCCGACCTGGGCAAGGTGAAGCAGATTTACAACGCGGCGTGGGAACACAACTGGGGGTTCACGCCGATGACGGATGCCGAGGTCGATTTTTTGGCGGCGCGGCTCAAGCCGCTGCTGGTGGAAGGGTTGGTTCAACTGGTCGAGAGTCCGACCGAGCCGGTTGGTTTTCTCCTGGCGGTGCCGGATTTCAACGAGGCGTTGAAGCCGCTCGAGGGGCGTTTGCTGACACTGAAGCTCCTTGGTTTCATTCCGTATCTGTTCGGTCGAAAGGTGCCCAAGCAGTGTCGGGTGATCACGTTGGGCGTGAAAGCGGCCTATCGCGGACGCGGCCTCGAGTCGGTGATGCTGTCGGAAGGCCTGAAGACCGGATTTCGTCTCGGGTTCACATCCGCTGAGGCTTCCTGGGTGCTCGAGGACAACGTCAAGATGCGGCGTGTCATCGAGCTGTTCGGGGCAAAGGTGTACAAACGGTACCGCCTCTACGAACGGGCGGCGTGAGGCGCGGGTGCTGGAAGACGGGTGTTGGAAAACGGTTGCATCACGTTCCTGTTCCGGCCCAATGTGCCGTCGAACACATCCCCACATATGAAGACCATTATTCGGTGTTTGAATTGCGCGGTGACCCTCCTGTTTGTGGGCGTGGCCGGGGAATCGGCGGACGTCCCTGCCGGGGGCTCGAGTGCGGGAGCACAACCTCCTCACCTTGCGCGGCTCGAATGGTGGCGCGCGGCGCGATTCGGCATGTTCATCCACTGGGGGCCAGTCAGTCTGAAGGGAACGGAGATTGGCTGGTCGCGCGGCGCGCAGATTCCGATCGAGGAGTATGACCGGCTCTACAAGAGCTTTAATCCCGTCGAGTTCAACGCCGAGGAGTGGATGCGGGTGGCGGCGGAGGCCGGCATGAAGTACGTCGTGTTCACCACGAAGCATCACGACGGCTTCTGCATGTGGGACACGAAGCAGACGGATTTCAACATCATGCAGTCGCCATTCGGTCGGGACGTGGTCAAGGAGTTGGCGCAGGCATGCCGGCAACGCGGGTTGGCGTTCGGGACCTATCATTCGGTCTGTGACTGGCATCACCCGGATTTTCCGCTGGGCAGCCCCGGCGGGCAGACCCGCAAGCCGAACCCGAGCATCGACCGGTACGAGACCTATCTGCGCAGCCAGATGACCGAACTGATCTGCAATTACGGTCCGCTGCTGATCATGTGGTTTGACGTCCCGCAGGAGTTTGACCGCCGGCGCGGGCAGGGGTTGATCGACCTTGCCCGGTCGCTGCAGCCGGACATCATCGTCAACAACCGAAGCGGCGCGCCCGGCGATTACGACACACCCGAGCAGCGGATCGGCGCATTCCAGATCGCTCGGCCGTGGGAGACGTGCATGACCATTTGCCAGCAGTGGGCTTGGAAGCCGAACGACGCCATGAAATCGCTCAAGGAATGCCTTCAGACACTCGTGTTGTGCGCGGGCGGGGATGGCAACCTGTTGTTCAATGTGGGGCCGATGCCCGACGGACGGATCGAGCCGCGTCAGGTCGAGCGGCTTCGCGAGATGGGGGCGTGGCTGGCCCGGCACGGCCAGACCATCTACGGAACGCGCGGCGGTCCGTGGAAACCCTCGAAGGCGCTCGCCAGCACACGCCGGGGGCGCGAGGTGTTCGTTCACATCCTGCGCTGGGATTCGGACACGATCACCGTGCCCACTCTGCCGATGAAGATCATCGACAGCACGCTCCTGACAGGAGGCCGCGTCCGCGTGACGCAGACGTCCGAAGGTGTCTCGTTCGCCGTTGCGCCTGAGGACCGGTCCGACATCGACACGATTGTCCGCCTTGAATTGGAGGGGCCGGCGATGGACATCGCTCCGATGAGCCTGCAGTCGGCAATCCAGGCCAGCGCCTCGACGGTTTATCAGAACATGGCGGAATATGGCGCCGAGAGCGCTTTCGATGACGACGATCATACGCGGTGGGCGACCGATGCCGGGACGAAGACCGCGTGGGTCGCCCGCGATTTCGGACGGCCCCTGACCTTTCATCGGGTGCGCATCCGCGAGGCCTATCCCGGGCGCGTCGAGCGGTTCGAGCTGCAATACAAGACGGGCAGCGACTGGAAGACCATCTTCGCAGGGACGCAATTGGGGGAGAACTTCACCCGGTCCTTTGAACCGGTGAGCGCGCGCGAGGTGCGGTTGAACATCCTCGAGGCCAACGAAGGCCTGACCATCTGGGAGGTCCGGCTCGACTAGACTTGACGGTGCGGGGTGTCGGCTCTCAAGCTGGAGCACAGTGCGTTGCCTTGTTCCCATGAGATGGGTGGTGTTGGCGCTGCTGTCGGCCGGATGCGGCGTCGGCGTCCCTCTCTGCGGCGGGGCGCAAGCGCAGGACGCGGCGTGGGGGCCGTTTTATCATCGCTTTCGGCTTACGCTCGAACCAGGCGAGCGCACGGAAGCGCTGGGACCTTTTTATTACCGCCAGGACGTTTGGGAGGAATGGCCTGAAGAACTCGGCGTCCTCGATCTTCCCGGCGAACCGACACCCGTCCAGGACGCCGCCACGACCCTGGCTTTGCCGCCGCTTTTCTCGAGTCTCCGGTGTCCCGGCGTCCCGGCGTTGTCGTGGGACTTTCTCTACCCGATCATGACCTATGATCGCTACGGGGCGGAATCGCGGCTTCAAGTGGCGCAGTTGCTGAGTTTTGGGGCTGGCCGGTCGCAAGATGGGACGGCATCACGCGGATTCAGCCTGTTCCCGTTGTTTTTTTTCCGGCGATCCGATGATCCGGCTCGAGACTACAGCGCGGTGTTTCCGTTCTACGGCCATACCCAACAGCGTTTGTTTCGGGACGAGTGGCGAGTAGTGCTTTGGCCGCTGTACGCCCAAAGCCGGAAGAAGGACGTGGTGACCGACAATTACCTGGTGCCCCTGTTTCATCGGCGACACGGCGACGGGCTGCGAGGCTGGCAGTTCTGGCCTTTGATCGGACAGGAGCGCAAGGAGACCACGTGGCGCACGAACAGCCTGGGCGGTGTCGAGACGCTCTGGGGGCACGAGGCACTGTTCGTGCTGTGGCCGATGTTCTTCCACAATACCGTCGACATCGGCTCGACGAACGCGATGCGCCAGCGGGTCTTGCTGCCGTTCTACAGCTTGCAGTTGTCGCCCGCCAAGGAGACGCGCACCTATCTATGGCCGTTGGGTCCGACATTTGTCGACGCCCATGCCGAGGGCTATCGGCAAGTCGGGCTCCCTTGGCCGCTGATCGTGTTCGCGCGCGGCGAAGGCAAGACGACCGATCGGGTTTTTCCGCTCTATTCCCACAGCCGGTATCGGGAGGGAGAGACCACCTGGTACCTCTGGCCGATTCTTTGGCAGAGGCACATCCGCACGCAGGCGCTCGAGCGCGATCTGACACGCGTCGGTTTCTTCCTTTACACGGACATTGCCGAGCGTCAGAAGGCGACCGGCCGGACCAGGCGGCGGACGGACGTTTGGCCGTTGTTTGCGTCCCGGCGCGATTTCGATGGCAACGAACGATTCCAGGTCTTCGCGCCAATCGAGGCGATCCTGTCCTCGAACCCGAGCGTCACGCGGAACTGGTCGCCTCTCTGGGCGTTGTGGCGCTCGGAGAAGAACGCGCGGACCGATGCGCGCAGCCGTTCCTTGCTCTGGAACCTCTATCGTTCGGAAGCGGCTCCAGGCGTTAAAAAGTGCTCGATCCTCTTTGGCATGATTCGGTATGAAGCCGGGCCTACAGGTGCCCGGTGGCGCTGGCTGGGCCTGTTTGGCGGCAAGCCGGGGCGGGGGGCGACGAGAGACCATGTTCCAGAACGTCGGTGAAATACTGATGCTGCTGTGGCGCACGGCGTGGGCTTTGCCCATGACGTGGCGCCAGCGGCGCAAGGTGTTCGACCAGTTGTTCGAGATTGGGAACGCGAGCCTATTGATGGCCTGCCTGCTCTCGCTCTTCATCGGGGGGGTGCTCGCCCTCCAGACCGGTCCGGTGTTGGCCGAGCGCGGCCTGACCAGCTTCATCGGCCAAATCGTCGGGCTTTCGATGTGCCGGGAACTGGCTCCCGCCATGATGGCCATGCTGATCGCCGGACGCATCGGATCATCGATGGCGGCTGAGCTGGGCTCGATGACCGTGTACCAGGAGATCGACGCGTTGCGCTCGATGAACATCAATCCGATCCAATACCTGGTGTTGCCGCGGTTGGTGGCGATCAGTCTTGCGCTGCCGGTGTTGGTTGTGTTCTCGATCCTGATCGGGTGGCTGGGGGGGGCCGTGGTGTCGGTTTACAATTACCAGATTGCGATTTCCTACGAGGGCTATTTCAACAGCCTCAGGGACGGGATTGACCTGATCGACGTTGTGAACGGCCTGTTCAAAAGCGCGGCATTTGCCGTCGTGATCGGTCTGGTCTCGTGCCATCAGGGCCTGCACACCATAGGCGGGCCGCGGGGCATCGGGCGCTCCGTGACCAAGGCCGTCGCCAACTCGATCATCCTGATTCTGATCTTGGATTACTTTCTGACGCGACTGCTGATGCACCTGGACTGATGAACGCCACGGCACAACAGGGGGTGAACCTCCGGGCACGCGACGTGTGCAAGAGTTACGACGGTCAGCGCGTGCTCAATGGCATCGACTTCCATGTCGAGCGCGGCGAGGTGTTCGTCTTGATGGGGCCGAGCGGCAGCGGCAAGACCGTGCTGCTCAAGCACCTCATCGGGCTCGAGGTCCCGGACCGCGGTGAGATTCTGATTGAAGGGCAACCGATCCATTCGCCTGGCGTGGTGGATCGGTATCGACTGGCCATGGTGTTCCAGTCGGGCGCATTGCTCAATTCCCTCTCAGTGGCCGACAACGTTGGCCTGTACCTGAGCGAGCACCGACTGCATCCGCCCGAGACCATCGCGCGGATTGTCACCGAAAAACTGGCCCTGGTCGGGCTCAAGGGAATCGAGAACAAGCTGCCTAGCGAGCTGTCGGGCGGCATGAAGAAGCGGGTCTCGATCGCGCGGGCCCTTGTGATCGAGCCCCAACTTATCCTTTACGACGAGCCGACCAGCGAACTGGATCCGCTCATCGCCGTGACGATCGGCGCTGAAATCCTGCGACTCAACAAGCGCATTCACGTCACCTCGATCGTGGTGACGCATGACCGCGAGCTGGCGTTCGGCATTGCGGACCGGATCGCGCTCATGAACGAGGGCGAGCTGATCGCCCTCGGCCCGCCGGACCAGGTCAAGGCGAATCCTCATCCGCTGGTTCAGCGCTTTCTGCAGGCGGATTTCCGCTTCAACCCCGAATCAATCACCCCATGAAGAACACACTCGAAACGCGCGTGGGCTTTCTTTTCGCGCTCGCCATGGTGGCGGGCATGATTCTCCTCGAGATGGTGGGCGGCCTCGATTTCCTCCGGGGCGGCCTGCGTTTGAACGCCCGCTTCAAGAACATCCAGGAACTCAAGAAGGGCGACCCGGTCAAGATGGCCGGCAAGCCGGTCGGCCGGGTCGAGGACATTCAGTTCGCCGATTCGATGGTGTTGGTGCAGATGAAGATTCTTGAGCCCAAGGCGACAGTGCGCACCGACACCCGCGCCGCGATCAGATTCTCCGGTCTGATGGGCCAGAACTATGTGTCGCTGGATTTTGGCACAGACAAAGGCGAGATTATCACCCTGCCAGACCAGGAGATCGCCACCGATGAGCAGGCTGACATCAGCGCCCTGATGTCCAAACTCGATGGCGTGGCTGGCGACATCAAGAAGATCACCGCGAATTTCACCGATTTGAAGCTCGACGAACTGGTGATGCCGTTCCGCGATTTTATCACTGAAGAGGGGCCTCGGGTTACCGGGATTCTCACCAATATCCAGGCGGTAGCCGCCCGCATCAACTCGGGCCAGGGCACGATCGGACGTCTGATCGGCGAGGACGCCCTGTACGAGTCGGCCCTGAGCACGGTGACCAACCTCAATTCGACCTCCGATGATGCGCGGGATCTGGTGGCGGAAGCCAAGACCATTGTCGCCGACGTCCGTGCCGGCAAGGGGACGGTGGGTCAATTGATCAGCGAGGCGCGGCTCTATGAGGAGGTGACGGAGGCGGCGACTCACCTGAAGGAAGTCCTTCAGAAGGTCAACCGCGGGCAGGGATCGGTGGGCAAACTGGTCAACGACGAGGCGTTGATCGACAATGCCAAGCTGACACTGCAGAAGCTGGACAAAGCCACCGAATCCCTCGAAGACCAGGGTCCGCTCAGTGTGATCGGCATCCTGATCAACCCGCTTTTTTAGAACTGCCTGAGAAAACGCAGGTCGTTCTCGTAGAACAGCCGGATGTCGTCGATCCCGTAGCGGATCATGGCGATGCGCTCGATGCCGAAGCCGAACGCCCACCCGGTCCAGATCTCGGGATCATATCCCACGTTCTCGAACACCTGGGGATGGACCATGCCGCATCCGGCGATCTCGAGCCATTCCTTGCCCATCTTCCGCGTGAGCGGACTCGAAAAATCGATTTCGAAACTCGGCTCCGTATAGCTGAAGTAGTGTGGGCGGAAGCGAATGCGCGTTTCCGGACCCATCAGCTCCCGAAACACGAACTCGACCGTCCCCTTCAGATCGGAGACGGCCACTCCCCGATCCACGTACAATCCCTCGACCTGGTGAAAGGTCGGATTGTGGGTGGCATCCGCATTGTCGCGTCGATAGACCCGCCCCGGCACGATGATGCGCACCGGCGGCGGTTGTTTGGCCATCACGCGGATTTGGACTGAGGAGGTGTGCGTGCGCAGCAGCCACTTCGGCGCCGGTCGCGTTCCATCCTCGCCCTCAACTCCCGCCGCGCCTGTGGCGGAGATGTAGAACGTATCCTGGGTGTCCCGTGCCGGGTGGTCTGCCGGCGTATTCAACGCGTCGAAGCAGTGGTGCTCGTCTTCCACCTCCGGCCCGTCGGCCACGGCAAAACCGAGCTTGCGAAAGCTTCGAACGATATCCTCAGTGACCTGCGTGAGCGGGTGCAACCGGCCCAGCGGACGGCGGCGTCCGGGCAGCGTAAAATCGGTCGGCTCGCTCGGCAAGGCGGCCGCCAATTCGAGTTCCTGTCTGCGTGCCGCCAGCGTCGCCTCGAGCATGCCTTTGGCGGTGTTGATTCGCTTGCCGGCGTCCGGGCGCTCCTCTTTCGGCAGCGATCCCAGTTGCTTCATCAGCGCGGTGAAGCGCCCGTGCACGCCGAGGTAGGTCGTGCGCGCCTGATCCAGGACGGCCAAATCCCGCGCCGCGCGCAACTCCGACAGTGCCGTCTCGAGGATCGGCTCGATTTGGTCGACGAAGCCTGGCATGCGTTGGGGTGGGTGCGTGGGGACCCGCTCGGAAGAAGGGATCAGCAAACGCCAGCCATTCGACAGATGAGTTCGCGAGCGAAACTATGGCTCAGGGGCGAGTCGCCGATCCTCGATCAGCCGTTCGTCTTGGCTTGCAGGCCGGTCTTGGCCGCCCTGACCAACTCGGCGAACGTTGGGGCATCCGTTGCCGCCAACTCGGCAAGCATCTTCCGGTCCAGCTCGACCTTCGCGGCCTTGAGCCCTTCCATGAACCGGCTGTAGGTCAGGCCTGCGGCGCGGGCCGCAGCGTTGATCCGAATCTGCCACAGCGCCCGGAAGTTCCGCTTCTTGGTCTTGCGGTCGCGATACGAGTACTGCCGCCCGTGATCGACGGCGTCGGAAGCATAGCGATAGAGCTTGGAACGCCGGGCACGGAAGCCTTTGGCGGCTTGCAGCATGCGTTTGCGGCGCTTACGAGAGGCTGGGGCGTTGGTAACGCGCATGAGAACTTTAGTTAACGGTTTAAAACAGGAGAGTCCGCGGCATTGTCGACCGCATCCTAGTGGCTGTACGGCATGCTCTTCTTGATCCTTGCCACGTCGACGGCCTCAACCACCGCCGAGTGACGCAGATGCCGACGGCGCTTCGCGTTCTTCGAAGCAAGCAAATGGCGGCGGCCCGCATGGGGTCGCAACACTTTTCCGGTGGCGGTGATCTTGAACCGCTTGGCCACTGCCTTCCGGGTCCTTACACCTTTGGGGCGTCGCATAAATCGTATTCCTAGCGAAAAAGAGCTCGCAATCTAGGCAGCCCCAAAACGCAGTGCAAGCCTGAAATGCCAAAAACCAAACCCAAATCTCGAGTCGCCATCGCGACAAGGAATCTGCGCAGTGCACGGTTGACGGTGTTGGAAAGGAGGAACCGGAGAAGAGATTGACACGGGGCACGGTAGCGCGCATTTCTCACCCACTTCTGAAGAACGCGGAGCCGACGGCATTGGAAGGTGCACTCATGCGCGCTGGGCAAGGCCTGTTTGTCACTGGGCGTGCAATCGCCTCTCGAGTCGCGCGTACAGCTCGGCTGCGTCCGCTGCGTGGACGACCTCGCCACCGGGAGTGACGATCCCATAGCCGGGGCCGTAAGCCGGCCCGTTTGCGACGCACACGTCGGTGTTACACCCGCACAATTGGTCCAGACACCGTTGAATCACGCTATGGCGCGTCCCGTCCACCTCGAATTTCCATCCGGCCAGGAACGCGCCGGGAAACAAGGTCCGCAGTTCGGCGATCAGCTTCCGCGTCGGAACAAGCTCAGCGAGCAGAACGCCTGAGCGGGTCGGGTACTTGGCGGTCTCGAGAAGACGCAACTCGCCCGGCGTCGGTTGTTCGAAGACGTGTCCGAACCTGAAATCGCTCACCGCCGCGGCATGGAACACGGCGTCGACGGGCTTTCTGGCCTGTTGTTGCAGGCGCTGATGGAGGTCGGCGACCGTCGTGAACCGCTCGATGTGGTTTGCCCGACAGGGGCCCGCCCAGGAGGCGAGCGCGCCGAGCAGCAGGGACACCACGTGCCCCCTGTCGACCAGGTAATTGGCAAGTTCGACCCCCAATCGCCCGGTCGACGCATTCGTCAGGCGTCGGACCTGATCGAGAGGTTCGCAAGTCGGACCGGCGGTGACCAGGCAGTTCACGGTGCGTCGACTCCGAGCGGGGCGTTGTCGATGAGTCGGACCTTGCCTACGAACACGGCCAGGGCCATGTGGGAAGTCCGATGCACCGCACGAGTTGGCTCGAGGGTGTCGGGATCGAAAAAGGCCACATAATCGAGGCGGGCGGCCGGTTCAGACGCAACCAGCTTGGCAACCCCTTTCTGCAGTTGGGCGGCGGGGACGGCACGCCGGGCGGCCTGGACGCGGCCTCGGGCCCACTGGATCGAGCGCCAAAGCACGGTTGCCTGAGGGCGCTCGTCGGGTGCCAGGCGCTGGTTCCTCGAACTCATGGCCAGTCCGTCGCTCTCGCGCACCGTGGGGGCCACCACGATCTGCAGCGGGAAGTTGAGGTCCCGCACCATGCGGCGCACCACCGCCGCCTGCTGCCAGTCTTTCGCGCCGAAGATCGCGAGGTCGGGCAACACCAGGTTGAACAGTTTGGCCAGGACCGTCGTGACGCCCCGGAAATGGGTCGGTCGCGCAGACCCCTCCATCGAGCGGGTCAACGCTTCCTCGACAACGCAGGTGCTCGAAGGCGGGACGGGCGCCTGCGGGTACATCGCGGTGTCCTCAGGCACGAAGAGAACATCTACCCCGGACGTCCGGCAGAGGGCGCGATCCCGCGCCAGATTCCGCGGATACGCCGCCAGGTCCTCATGAGGCGCGAACTGTGTGGGATTGACGAACACACTGACAACGACGCGCCCGCTTGATTTCACACGTCGGCGCGCTTCCTGGACAAGGCTCAGGTGTCCCGTGTGCAGGGCGCCCATCGTGGGCACGAATGCGACGCGCACCCCTTGACGCCTCCAACGGCGAGCCAAACGTTGCATCTCGTGCAGGGCGACGACGATTCGCATGGCGATGATGATGAAGCGTCCGAGGGTGGTGTGCGACTCAAATCCTGCGTTGCCGTCAAGGCCTGGCTTCGGATTGCAGGAGCGTTTCGAGGTCTTTCGCGGTCTCCGCGCGGGTCGGGTCCAGGCGCAGGGCTTGGCGGAAATGGCGGATGGCCTTCGATCGAGCGCCCTGGGCCCGATCGAGATTGCCCAGCCCGACGTGGGCATCAGCGGAGTCCGGATTCAGTTCCAGGGCCCTGGCAAAGGAGGCGCGCGCTTGATCGTTCCTTCCCTGCTGTTCGAGGAGTTTGCCGATTTCGTTGTACGAGCGTGCGGCGTGGGGAATCAGGCGGGCGACCTCGCGCCATTCCGCTTCGGCGGCGCTGTAGTCGTCGAGTCCAACCAGCAGGCGGGCGGTCAGTTCGTGCAGCATCCAGTCGCCGGGCTTGGACGCCGAGGCCTGTCGGCAGACCTCCATGGCGCGGCGGCGGGCGACTGGTTTGGAGTGGCCGCGCAGGCTGGCCAATTCGTCATCGAGTTGTCTCAGACGTTCCATATGGCCGAGTTGATGCCGGTAGATCGGTTCGTCAAAACGGCGCCGCACAAGCTTGGCGATCTCGTACCGTTGGCTGTCCGTGTAGCCCAGACGCGCAGCGCAAGCCTCGGATGCGAGCCAGGCAGCCGACGATTGCGACCGCGGGGCGGCGCGATCCGCGAGGATGGCGGCGACCTCCTCGGCGAAGAGCCGAGCGAGGAGGTAATTGCCCTCGAAAGTGAAGTGGACGTGTTCATAGAGCAGTTCCTCGCCGGGCATGCCGTGCTTACTCTCGCGCTCGAAGTGCCTTTCCGCGTCCAGGAGACGAACGCCGCGTCCGGCGTGGCGCGCAACAGTCTGGCGGATCGCCTCGTTGTGGCGGGAGTCGGTCCGGAACCGGAGCGTATCGAGGTCTCGGGCGAGGGTCAGATGGGTTTTGGCCTCGTTGGTCTGGCCGAGGGCCAGGCAACAGGCGCCCCATTGGAAGTGCAGATCGGCGTAGGTATCATCGAGTCTTGCGGCGGATTCGTAGTCCCGAATTGCGGCTTCGAATGCACCGTTGGTTTGAGCTGCGACGCCGGCGTTGTACAAGCGTTCCCACTCGACCCGATCGGTCTCAGTCAGGCCGATCCGATGCAGCGACCCGAAGGGCGGCCAGTCGCGCAGGCGCGACACCATTGTGCTCACAACCACCTGCGCCCGCGCGTCCGTGCCCACCGCGATGAGGTCGCCCAGATTCCGTTGGAAATGGCGATTCAGAGTCTCGAGACGCGGATCGTCGCGGCGCACCTGTTGGCTCATGAACATCGACATCCCGCCCCAGCCCAGGGCCGCTTCGGATGAGGGGCTCAATCGTTGAAGCCACTGGTCGAGCCACTGGGCGGAGCGGGCCCTTTTGAGCGCGAGACTCGTCCGGATGACGGGAAGCGGGGGCGTTTGGCGGCCAAAGACGGTGCCGGTTCCGAAGGGGCCGATGACCTCGTTGTTCCCCATGTACACCAGCCAGATGTCGCCTTGCAGGCTTCGACAGTCCCGCGCAATCGGCAGGATCACATGCGAATTGATGGCTGTGAACGCGGTGTTGACGACTTCGAATTGCATGTCCGGGTAGCGCGCGCGCAGCAGGGTCTCGAGGATGCGCGAGAAACCGAACGCCGGCGCCGGATCTCCGATCGCAGCCGATTCGCCGAATACGAAAATCCGGCAGGTTCCATCCGGTTTGGATGGATTGAGCACAACAAACTCGGGGGTCTTGGCGAGGGTGCGCGGAACAAATCGCCAGGCGAATCGCTGGTTCTCGACCCGCAGACTCGGGTCGACGGCGCGATGGCGCACGAAGAAAGCCGTCTCGTATCCAAAGCCAATCAGGCGCAGAACCAACTCGATGAGAGCGATTCCCACCAGGGGCACCAACAGCGCCGCGCCAAGGCGAAACCAGCGCCGTCGGCCCTCGAGCGCGTTCGCGCCCCGAGACGACGGCTCGATCCGGTCCTCCCGCCCGGATGGGGGCGTCGGCGCTATCGAATGAGATGGGGCCTTCTTCACCGCTATCCCAAGAGAATCCTTGACCCCGTCAACGCAGCACAGAGACTTGACTTGTGTACAAAGCGTTTCACCGGTCGAGGATTCTAGCCTGCCGGCCCGCAGCGCGCGAACGAAAAACGCCGCGGTTCGCCATACGGAGTGTGTCCGGCTTCGGAGCGTCGGCTTGCAGCCGGCGTAACGCTTCTGGCGTGGCGCGGATCGCGCGAATTCGGATCCGACCCCCTTCCGCCCATGTCCGGAGCGTCGGCTTGCAGCCGGCTTTGGACCCGGAAGCCTGGGACAGACCCTATGGATGGAGCAATTGACATGAACGCCAAGGATTTTCTTCGGCTGGGCGTGCCCCTGGGTGAGGCCACCCGGCGCGCGACGGACTTCGTCTGCAAGTTCGTCCTTGGGGGAGGGGACAAATCGCGACTGGCGGACGAAGTGAAGGCGATTGTTGAGAATCCGGCCTCGTTTGTGAGCGATCCGCTGCGGGCGGGATTTGCCCAGGCGCTGCTCGACGCCGCCCCTCCCCTGCGTGCCGAACCGATCTCTTACCGGCAATGGGGGTCAGGGCTGGAATCGGAGGCCGTCCTGCAGATGGAAAAGGCGTGTTTGTTACCGGTGGCGGTGGCTGGGGCATTGATGCCCGACGCGCACGTCGGCTACGGGCTGCCGATTGGGGGCGTTCTGGCTACGGTGAACGCGGTTATTCCCTATGCTGTCGGGGTGGACATTGCCTGCCGGATGAAGATGACCGTGCTGGATCTGCCGCTCGAGCACCTTGATCGGAGGCAGGACCGGCTCACGAGGGCCATCGAGGCCGAGACGCGGTTTGGCGTCGGCGCCGCTTTCAAAGAGAGGCGTGGGCACGCGGTGATGGACGCGGATTGGTCGGTGAGCCCGGTCACCAAACAGCACAAGGACAAAGCCTGGGCGCAACTGGGCACCAGCGGCAGCGGGAATCACTTCGTCGAGTTTGGCGTGTTCACGGCGCACGGGCCCATTCGGGCGCCGGGTCAGGCTCAGGAACTGCCTGCCGGGAGCTACGTGGCGTTGCTCTCGCACAGCGGAAGCCGGGGCACGGGGGCGGCGGTGTGCGACTATTACAGCAAGCGGGCCTTCAGCCAGTTTGTGGATATGCCCAAGGAACTGAAGCGGCTTGCATGGTTGTCTCTCGATTCGCAGGAAGGCTTGGAATATTGGAACGCGATGGAGTTGATGGGGCGTTACGCGGCAGCGAACCATGCGTGCATCCACGCCCACATCGCGGCGCATCTCGGCGCGCAAGTCCTGCTCGCTCTCGAGAATCACCACAACTACGCGTGGAAGGAACGGCACGTGATCGGGGGCGTCGAGCGCGAGGTGATCGTTCATCGCAAGGGCGCCACGCCAGCGGGCGCAGGCGTGCTGGGGATCATTCCAGGATCGATGGCCTCTCCGGGTTTCGTCGTGTGCGGCAAAGGCAATCCGGAGTCGCTGAACTCTGCCTCCCATGGCGCCGGGCGGGTGATGAGTCGCGCACAGGCGAACAAGACAATCCAGTGGAAGGCTCTCAAGGCGATCCTGCGGGAGCGGGGTGTGACTTTGATTTCGGCGGGATTGGACGAAGCGCCGATGGTGTACAAGAACATCCGCGAGGTCATGGCTGCCCAGAGCGATCTGGTGACGATTCTCGGGCAGTTCGATCCGAGGCTGGTGAAGATGGCGCCGCCGGGCGAACGCGCGGAGGATTGAGTAGGCGTAAACGGTCAGTAATGGGGGAGACACGGGACGAATTCGATCCGCGGGGGCCTGCCTCGCCTCTTGCGGGACCCCTCGTTGCCTGCCCGTTGGGACGTTGCCCATTGGGTTTGCGGCACGGGGGCCCGCCGCCCGGGCTGCCTTCACGCTGATCGAACTCTTGGTGGTCATCGCCATCATCGCCATCCTGGCCGGGATGCTGCTGCCGGCGCTCGGCAAGGCGAAGACCAAGGCGCAGGGCATTCAGTGCATGAGCAACCTCAAGCAGCTCCAACTCGCCCACGGCTCTATGCCGACGGCCATGCTGAGATCAGGAAGTGGTTGGACGCTCGCACAAAGGCCCCAGCCAAATACAACAACTGGCTTACCCTCGGCGTCGAATCCCCCAACAACCGGAACATGATCTGGCTGAGCGAACACACCTCGGCGCTGGACCGCTGACGCTTTCGAGTGCTTGGCACTCATCCTCGACCCTTTACAAGAAGCTTGTCCCGGAAGTAGGAGTTTCTTGATCAACGACAATTCTTCACCAGCGCGTTGCCTCGCACAGCTTTCGCTTCATGCCTTTCACGAAGCGAACCTTCGCCGCGTTCTTCCCCAGACCTGCCGAAAACCGTCACATCGCCCGTGGCTGCAGAAAAGCGGGCTTTCAGTTTTGTCGGTTGCGTGCTTAGACTGGAAGCATGCCTTCGCGTTACGGCACGGGTGAACTGTATGGTTTCGACTTCTGCGCGCTATCTCCCGCACGCATTCGGGAGCTTTCTTCGTCCGCGTAGCGGCGAACCACCTCGAACGCGTCGCCTTCGACAAAGGAGAACAGTTCGCGCAGGCCGGCGATTTCCTGGATGCGTCGCGCGAGCGTCTCCGGGTACCAGCGGGAGTTCAATCCCCGACCGTTCTCGCCGGTCTTCACCAACCCCGCGCCTTCGGCCATGATCCCCCCTCTTTGAACCCGGTTCCTGAGGATGACAGCGAAGGCACGTTCCCGCTGACTGGTGGGCTTGCGCCGAAGCGTATCGATGACGTTCTGGCGGGTGAGGTCAAAGGTGAGGATTTGATCAGCGAGCCATTTTGCCTGGCGGCCAAGAAGAATAGGTTGACGCGTATGCGCGACTGCGGGATCGGCCCCCCGAGGGAGTCCGGTCATGGGGTTGTTGGGCCGGGCAACAGGAGGGCGAGTTGGCGTCTGGCGGCGGCGGGCCAGGAGGATCGGTCGGTGAGGATCGCGTTCTGGAGCGCGGAGTGGCACGAACAGGTTGGTTTGGTGGGGATTTTGGGGATGGCCTGGACGACGATTTGTTGGGCCAGGGCGGCATTGCGGTGGAGGTAGTCGATGATCATGTCGACGGTCACGTGGTTGCCGTCCTCCTTCCAGCAGTCGTAATCGGTGACCATGGCGAGGGTGGCGTAGGCGATCTGAGCTTCGCGGGCGCACTTGGCCTCGCCGAGGTTGGTCATGCCGATGACGGCGTGGCCCGCGGCGCGGTTGGCGAGCGACTCGGCGCGGGTGCTGAACGCCGGCCCTTCCATGCAAACATAAGTCCCGCCGTCATGCGCTCTCGCCTTCAGGCGGCGGGCGGTTTCGAGAAGGGTCTGACGCAGCTCCTCGCAGATCGGATGGGCGAAGGCGATGTGCGCCACAATGCCGCGCCCGAAGAAGGTGTGTTCATACGAGCGCTTGGTGCGGTCCAGGAATTGGTCCACCAGGACAATGTCGCAGGGGCGATAGCGGTTTTGGAGCGATCCCACGGCGCTGACGCTGATGATCCACGCGACGCCCAGTTTCTTGAGGGCCCAGATATTGGCCCGGTGGTTCAACTCGCTGGGCATGATGCGATGGCCGCGTCCGTGCCGCGGCAGGAACACGACCTCGCGTCCAGCGAGCCGTCCGGTGAGCAGTTCGTCTGACGGGCTGCCAAAGGGGGTTCGGACGCGCATCCATTTCTGGTTGGTGAATCCTTGGATTTGGTAGAGGCCGCTGCCGCCGATGATGCCGATGCGATGTGTTGTCATAGGATGGAGGGGTCAGTTTCTCAGGAGTGGATTGGGAAAAGGAGCCACGGCATTGGGGCAAGCCGCACGGCATAATCGACGAGCCGACTCAGCTGTCCCAACTGGATGATGCCCAACATGAGCGAGGCGAAGACGAGCGGGACCACGACGAAGAAGAGCAGGCGTAGAAACACTTGGCCGAGCCGATCGATTGCCTCGCGTGCCGGCCAGCCCGCCGCCGTGTCAAAACCGGGTTGCCACGTCACGATCATGCGCAGGATGACGCCCAGCGCCAGCCCGACGCCCATGCCCCACAGAATGAGGACCGCCAGTCGGTCGCTTGTCTGGGCGGATAGCGAGGACATGTGGGAACTGGGGCGGGGTTAATCGGAGGCGCGCCTCGCTAGCCCGGATTCTTCACCACTTGAAGGAGCAATCTGAAATCCGGGTTGAGGCAAAACCGCGCCCGGATAGGGGAGAATGAGGTTCGGAACGCCTCCGAAACCGCACGGGTACGGCGACACTCTGTTGCCCGGTTCCCACCCTCCACTCGGGCACGGTTTTGTTTTTCTAACCTGCATGCTGACTTCTTTCGAGAACTCCGGCTTCGCGGTGGCAAAAAGTGGTGGGAAATGCAGGCTAGCGATCTTCGGCGTGGAAGCGTGCGATGACAGGCCGGTGGTCGGAGGCGACGCCCCAGTTGGGAAGTGCGAGCACATAGGAGCCCGCCCGATCCCACTCGCGCGCCATCGCGGAGCTGATCAGGATGTAATCGACGCGGTCGTAGCTGTCGGCCGTTCCGTAGAAATGGGTCCAGGTGATGTGTCGCGCATCCCACCGCGGGTTGGGGCTGGGAGCATTGTCGCCGTTGCGTTCCGCGGGGCGCGTGTCCACCAACGCGCGCGGCCGTTTGCCCAGGAGCGTCTGGAGCGTCACGGAGTCCTTCGTGTCGTTGAAGTCTCCGAGCACCACCAGGTTCGCCTTCGGGCGCGCCTCGAGCAGCGCATCCACGTGCTTGCGCAGCAGGATGGCCTCCTGGGCGCGCAGTTCCGCCTGGTCCGCGTTCGGGATCGGGCGACGCGATTTCAAATGGGCGTTGAAGAGTGTGAAGCTGTAGCGCGGGGTGACCTGGATATCGACTTCGAGAAACCCCCGGCTGACCCGGTGGCGTCGGCCCAGGAGCAGGAAACTCTCTCGCGGGTGCGGGCGGCGGGCTGCGATTGGGTAGCGGCTCAACAGCCCGATGGCGATGTTGGTATCCGATCCGCGGACATATTCCCAATGAGGGAAATCGAGGCCCTCGACCTTGAGTGAAGCGCGCAGCTCCAGCAGGGTGTTGGTCGTGCCGATTTCCTGCACGGCCAGCACGTCGGGTTTCATGGCGCGGATGCTCTCGCGGATTTTCGCCCTGGCTTCCGCCGGCTTGGCCACGCGACCCCCGCCGTCCACGTCCACGTAGTTCTCGAGATTGTAGGTGGCGACCGTGAAGGTGGACGCCGTTTCGGCGGCGATGTGCCCGCCGGCCAGGCCGGCCAGGGCGACGCCACAGACGCAACGCAGCAGCCAGTTCATGGGACCCCATCCTCGCCGGATTGCGTCCCGACGTCAAAAACGGAATACGCCTGGCCCGGATCGATCACAGGCTGCGCGCTGAATCTGATCCGGGCCAGAATGCCTTTGGCAGGAGGGGCGCCATCTGCTACGTTCCGGCGCATTGATGAAAAGGCATGCTCAGACCAGCATCCGAACAACGGCGGAAAGCGATTCTCCGCCCGCTCCACTGCTCGACAAGCAGAGCGAGCGGGACCATCGCAAGTTGCGGATCGACAAGGTGGGTGTGCGGGGGTTGCGTTTTCCGATCCAGGTGCGCGACAAGGCGCACACCGTGCAGAACACCGTTGCCACGATCGGGATGTACGTGGACTTGCCCCAAGAGTTCAAGGGGACCCACATGAGCCGGTTCATCGAGGTCCTCAACGCGCACGGCAGCATGGTGCATGTCGAGAACATTCCGGACATCCTGCGCGCCATGCAGCGCAAGCTGCACGCCGCGAGCGCTCACATCGAGTTGGAGTTTCCCTACTTCCTCGAGAAGCGGGCCCCTGTCACGAGGATGATGGGCCTGATGGATTACACGGCGCGTTTCAACGCGGCTGCAATCGGCGAGTCGATCGACTTCGTCCTCACCGTGATCACCGGAGTCACGACGCTCTGTCCCTGCTCGAAGGCGATCAGCCGCCACGGCGCCCACAATCAGCGGGGCCGCGTGACGGTGCAGCTCCGTTCCAATGGCATCGTGTGGATCGAGGATGTGATTGCGATGGTCGAGAGTTCGGCCAGCAGCGAGCTGTTCTCGCTGCTCAAGCGCCAGGACGAGAAATCGGTGACCGAGCGGGCGTACGAGAACCCCGTGTTTGTCGAGGACCTGGTGCGCAACGTCGCGCTGCGGTTGAACGCGCATCCGAAGGTAACCTGGTACAAGGTCGAGGCGGAGAATTTCGAGAGCATTCACAGCCACAATGCCTACGCCTGCATCGAGCGGAATTGACCAAACAACGCCTGGTTTGGATCGGTGCGAGTGGCGGGGTTGTCGGCGGACCTGCAGAAGCTGCTGGTCGATCAAGGACGCACGACGTCGGCCGAGAAGTAGGCGATCGGCCCTGTATTCAGGCTGGCCAAGATGCGGGCAATCTCACACCTTTAAGTCGCTATGACTGATCGTTTGCCTTTTGCAGGAACGTACACGGCCCTGGTGACCCCCTTCAGAGCCGGGAAGGTCGACGCGGCGGCTCTCGAGTGGATCATTCGCGCCCAGGCGCGCGGAGGGGTGGACGGGATTGTCCCGGTCGGAACAACGGGCGAATCGCCCACGGTCGATTTCGACGAGCACATCGAAATCGTCAAGATGTCCGTTGCCCTCTCGCGCGGGAAACTCAAGGTGCTCGCTGGCACGGGAGGCAACTCGACCAAGGAAGCCATTTACCTTACGCGCGCGGCCGAGGAGGCCGGCGCGGACGGTTCTCTGCAGGTCGCCCCCTACTACAATCGCCCGACCCAACAGGGCCTTTTCGAGCACTTCCGCGCGATTGCCAGCGCAACGAAGCTCCCCATAATCCTCTACAGCATCCCGGGCCGATGCGGCGTCGAAATCGCGGTCGACACGGTGCGGCGATTGGCCGATCGCTGCCCCAACATCGTTGGCATCAAGGAAGCCGGGGGCAACGTCGACCGCGTCAGCCAGTTGCGCGCCGCATTGAAGCCGTCGTTCACGATTCTGAGCGGCGACGACGCCCTCACGTTGCCGTTCCTGGCCGCGGGAGCCAACGGCGTCGTGAGTGTGGCGTCGAACATCATCCCGCGCCCGGTGTCCAATCTCGTCCGGGCGTTTAGGACGGGGAAGCCGGGGCAGGCGCTGAAGCTGCATGCCAAGTACTATGCACTGTTCAAGGACCTGTTCATCGAGACCAATCCGGCCCCCGTGAAAGCGGCGATGGCGATGCTGAGATGGATCGAGGAGGACGTGCGTCTGCCGTTGGTCACGCTTGCCCCGGCCAGCCGGGCGAAGCTCAAGGCGACTCTGGTCGCGTGCGGAGTGCTGAAGAAAGGCTGATCGGTTATGACTCGCATCGTCATTGTCGGATGCAAGGGCCGCATGGGGCAGATGCTCCTCGCCTGTGCCGCACGAAATCCAGCGGTCCAGGTCGTCGGCCAGATCGATCAGGGGGACGACCTGCGGGCCGCTCTCGGGAATGCGGACGCCGTGATCGATTTCAGTTTGGCCAGCGCGACGCCGGGCGTGGTTGCGGCGTGCGTCGAATACGGCAAGGCCCTGGTCATCGGCACGACCGGACACAGCCTGGACGAACGGGCGTCGATCGAAGGGGCGAAGCGGCGGATTCCGATGGTCTGGGCCTCGAATTTCTCGATGGGCGTCAACACCTTGTTTTGGCTGACACGCAAGGCGGCCGAAATCCTCGGTCCGGACTTCGACCTCGAGATCGTGGAAATGCATCATCGCCTCAAACGCGATGCCCCCAGCGGCACAGCCGCCACCTTGGCGGGCATTCTGGCCGATGTCCGGGGCCTCGAGCATTCTCAGGCCATGCGACACGGTCGACAGGGGCTCACCGGCGAGCGCACGACCGACGAAATCGGCATCCACGCCCTCCGTGGGGGCGACGTCGTTGGAGAGCACACCGTGATCTTCGCGGCCGACGGCGAAAGGGTCGAGTTGACGCACAAGGCCTCGAGCCGGGAGACCTTTGCCAACGGGGCGATTCGTGCAGCCGGTTGGGTTTTGCAGCAGCCCCCAGGCATCTACACGATGCAGGACGTCCTGGGTTTGTGCTGATAACGCTCCGCGAGGAGGCGGGACTTGACCGGATGCGGAACGTGACTCGAGCCGACTGGTCGTTGAGATTCGGGAATGCACGAATCCTTGCCCCTCTTTGACGCATCACAAGAACTTGGGCTGTCTACAACACATTTCGCCAGTCGAAGATTCTCGCGTCCGCCGGGTTGCCGCTTTTGTCGCCCTTGGATCCAATCAAGGCGATCCACCCCGGATTCTGCGGGCCGCAATGCGGCGTCTCGCTGCTTTCTCCGTCGATCCCCCGCGATGCTCGTCGCTGTGGCGATCGTTCCCCGTGGATTGTCCGCCCGGATCGCCCTCGTTCATCAACGCCGTGGCGATGCTCGTTCCCCGGCTCGAGGAGACGCCGGAGACTCTTCTCGACACGCTCCAGGCAATCGAACGTGCGTTCGGACGCCGGCCCAAGGCGGTCCTCAACGAACCGAGACCGTTGGATTTGGATTTGATTGCCTTTGGCGAGGAGACGCGGGCGACACCCAGGTTGGTCCTGCCTCATCCGCGCGCATGCCGGCGTCGGTTTGTTCTCGAGCCGTTGGCCGAGGTGGCGCCCGACCTTGTGCTGCCTGGTCAGAAGCTGGCGGTTCGGGACCTTCTCGCCTGCCTCCGCAGTGCCGAAGTGGTCCGCAGGTTCGAGTGAGCGCGTCGGAGCGCCGGCTTGAGGCGCGTCCCGTCTCCAGCCTGGGTCAGGCGCGGCTCGCTTTCAGTGCCCCGCCTCGAACCTCGCGAGACGTCTCGGAGGGCCGAGTTACCCGAGGCCCTGATTGATGACCGTGATTGTCTGGATCCAGGACCGCTCCCGAGGGCGCGCACACGCGTCAACCTCATAAGATCTACCGCGCTTTTTCTGGGAGCAGCGATGTCGTGGTTGCCTTAGGTTGACGCGTATGCGCGCCGCGAGAAGCGCGGCGGTTTACCACCGTCCAGGGTTCAAGGCTGCGGGGGTTCGTCGGGCCGATGAACGGCGCCATCGGCGGTCAGCGTCATGTTGTGGAACGGGCATCGGGCGATGACCTCGGCGAGCGTGGCCGCCGAGGCGCCACCGAGTGTGAAGATGTAGCTTGTCTGGCTGAAATCCTTCGAGTCGATCTTCCGGTTCCTGAAACCGGCATCGGCGGGGCAGATCAGGAATCTTGAGAATCCCATGTGCGGCCCGAACTGATCCGCGGTTTGGGGGAAGACGCCGTCATTGACCGTGGCATAGATTTGGACGGCCATGCCGATCTGTCGCAGGTTGTTGGCGCACTGAAAGTATTCCATCTGCAACTTGGCCTTTCCCAAAGCGGGCTGCAGGGCAATGACGAGCAGGAACGTCTGCAGCAGGCTCAAGTACCCCAAGACAAGGCCGGCCATCCCCAACCGCGCGCCGCGGTAACCGATCGGATTCACCCTGACCTTTCGCCGGACCACATGACCGGTGATGATCGCCGGAATGCCGGTCAGGATGCCGATGCAGAAGAGGACCGAGACAATCCCGAGGACGAGGCTGACGACTGCCAGGGCGACGCGCGGTTTGGGATTTGGCTTCAAGATTCGAGGGTCAGCCACGCGACCACCGGGAAGTGGTCGCTCGGGTATTGTCCGTCTTGGGAGAACGTGACGATTTCACTGGCCCGAACGCGCTCGATGCCGCGCCCCAGGATCCAGTCGATACGGACGTCTCCCTGGCGGGGGCCGGTGAAGGAGTGGAACGTGTTGATGCCGTCATTGCGGCGTTCGGCGGCCAGCAGCCATGTGTCTTCCAGGCCCGCTTCTTTGACGAGGATGTCGTAGGCCTTGTTCACACCCGCCTGCGCATTGAAATCTCCGACCAGCAGGATGGGCAATTTGGTCTTGAGATCGTCGATGCGCTGCCGAATCAAGGCCGCGCCTTTCTCGCGCGCCGGCTGGAGGGCGTGGTCAAGGTGCGTGTTCCAGAAGTAGAACTCGCGTCCCGACGCCAGGTCGCGAAATCGGACCCAAGTCACCATGCGGCGGTTGGTGTTACCCCATGTGCTCGAACCGATCACATCCGGGGTGTCGGAGAGCCAGAAATGATCGAACTCGATCGGTTCCAATCGCTCTTTGCGATAGAACACGGCCATGAACTCGCCGCGGCTGCCGCCGTCGCGTCCGGTGCCGATCCAGGCGTAGGCCGGCAGATCGGCGGCGAGGTCCTTGAGTTGGTGGTAGACCCCCTCTTGCGTGCCGATGACATCGGGGGCGGACTGTTCGATGCATGCTTTCATGACCGGACGGCGCTGAGGCCAGGCGTTGGGGGGTGTGGCGCTGGCATAGCGGAGGTTGAACGTCATGACGCAGAGTTCCTGGGCGCGGGCAGCCGGTTCTCCGGCGGCAGCCGGGATGGCGAGGAGGCCGGTGAGCGCGAGGCTGAGCCAATGGATGGGGTGAAGTTTCATGGACACAGCATGGGGTGACTCGACCGGTTTCTGCACGCCTTTTCTGTGGGCTGCGGTTCCCGAGTTGCGCGCTGAGCGCCGGTCCGATACAATTCAGGTTCGTGTTATGACGTTGACTGAGAAGATTCTGGCGCGGGCGGCCGGCAAGGCGCAGGTTCAGGCGGGCGAGAACGTCTGGGTGAAGGCCGACATTCTGATGACACACGACGTGTGCGGGCCCGGAACGATCGGCGTGTTCAAGCGCGAGTTTGGGGCCGATGCGAAGGTCTGGGATCGGCGCGGCGTTGTGATCATTCCCGACCATTACATCTTCACGGCTGACTCGAAATCGAACCGCAACGTCGACATCCTCCGAGAGTTCGTGAAGGAGCAGGGGATCACCTACTTTTACGACGTCATCGACGATCCCCAAGGCGCCTGGAAGTTCGATCCGAGCCGGGGCGTTCTCAAGCGGCAGTACGGACGCCGCTATGCGGGGGTGTGCCACACCGCACTGGCCGAGAAAGGCCACACGCGTCCGGGCGAAGTCCTGTTTGGCACCGACTCGCACACGTGCATGGCGGGCGCGTTCAACCAGTTCGCCACGGGGATCGGGAACACCGACGCGGGGTTCATTTTGGGCACGGGCCGGCTGTTGCTCAAGGTGCCCGAGACCATGCGGTTCAGGCTTGAAGGCCAGCTCGAGCCGGGCGTGATGGCCAAGGACATCATCCTGCATCTGATCGGCCAGATCGGTTCGGACGGCGCCACCTACCGGGCGCTGCAGTTCGACGGGCCGGGAGTGGCGACGCTGGCCATGGACGATCGCATGACGATCGCCAATATGGCCATCGAAGCCGGTGGCAAGAACGGCATCTTCCCCTTTGACAGTCGGACGGCCGAGTATGTCGAGGCTCGGACGCGTCTCAACGGAACCAAGGCGGCCTATGAGCCGGTCGAGGCGGATACGGATCAGCAGTTTGTCTTCGAGACCACACTCGATTTGTCCAAGATCGAGCCGACCGTGGCGTGTCCGCCGGATCCGGGCCGGCGCAAGGCGGCTAAGGAACTGGGCCACATCCGGCTCGATCGCGCCTACATCGGCTCCTGCACGGGCGGAAAGGCGAGCGATTTCGTCGCGTTCGCCCGCGTGGTTCGCGGACGGCGGGTGAGCATCGACACCTTCGGCGTGCCGGCGACTCCGGGTGTGGTGCGCGACCTGCAGGAGACCTACTGGGGCGGGCGAAGCATCTGGGACCTGTTGCTCGATGCCGGGGTGCAGATGACCGAGAACGCCGGATGCGCCGCCTGCCTGGGCGGCCCGGTCGATACCTTCGGGCGCATGAACGCGCCGCTCAAATGCATCAGCGCCACCAATCGCAATTTTCCCGGGCGCATGGGCCACAAGGAGAGCCAGGTCTTCCTGGCTTCGCCGGCCACCGTCGCCGCCAGCGCGATTGAAGGGCGGATTGTCGACCCGCGCGAGTATTGGCGCTCGTAGGGTCTTTGATTGGTGAACATGAAGACATTGCGAGTTGTCTGGATCGGTCTCGCTCTGGCATTGGGCATGGCGCGATTGCAGGCCGTGATGCCGACCCAGGAGGAGATGGCCGCGTGCCGTCTTTGGATCGACCGGTTGACGGCGGCCGGCGAGGCCTCCGCGGCGCCGGCGTCGATCGAGTTTGCTTATGAGGACGTCGCCGACTCGATGACCCGCGGTCGATCGTGGCGGGGCACTGCCTATCAACTGGGCGAGAAGGTCTACACGCACGGCATCGCGTTCAACGCCACCAAGCATCTGCGCGTGCGTTTGGGGCGCCCGGCGCAGAGGTTCACCGCGGATGTGGGGCTCGAGAACAACGACGACACCCAGCGCGGCGAGGCGATGGGCGCCGGTTCAGTCACTTTCCATGTGCTGGTGAAGGGGACGGAGGTTTTCGCGTCGCCCGTGATGCGGCGCAAGGATGGGCCCCGCGCCATCGACATCCCGCTCGAGGGGGCGTCCGAGTTCGAAATTCGCGTCAAGGACGGCGGCGATGGGCGGGGCTGGGATCAGGCATTGTGGGCTGAGGCCGTCGTGACCCTCGAAGACGGCAGCCGGGTTCGTTTGCAGGATCTGCCGTGGGCGGATGCGGTGGGTGCCAACCCATTCGCGGTCTCCTTCGTCTACGGCGGCATAAACAGCGCGGGTTTGCTGCCGCAATGGCCGCGCGCGGTCGAGGAATCATCGAGCCGCCCGCAGCGTCTCGACCGGACGATCGTCCGGCGCGATCCGGCCACTGGACTCGAAATCCGCATCGACGCGGCGCTTTTTGCGGACTGGCCCGCGGTCGAGTGGGTGGCGCGCCTCAAGAACACCGGTTCGAGCGACACGCCGATCCTCGAAGCGATCCAAATCCTCGATGAGGTTCTGCCTGTGTCCGTGTCGGGCCAGGCCAAGCTGCATTGGGCCAAAGGCGCGGTGGCTTCATTCGACGACTTTGCGCCGGCGGAGACCGTTCTGAAACCGGGCGTGAAGCTTCATCTGCAGCCCGGCGGCGGTCGGTCGTCAAGCCAGGTGATGCCGTTCTTCAATGTCGAGGGAGCGGACGGGGGCGTGGTGGCGGCGATCGGGTGGAGCGGTGAATGGGCCGCGGACTTCGTGTGCGGCGTGCGCGGCCAGGTTACCATGCGTGCCGGCCTGGCGCAGACCCGTCTGCGGCTGCGTCCGGGCGAGGAGATTCGCACGCCGAGCCTGGCGCTGGTCTTTTACACGGGAGACCGGTGGCGCGGGCAGAATCTCTGGCGCCAATTCGTGTTGGCGCACCACCGTCCGCACCTTGACGGCAAGCCGCTCGTGGCCCCCATCACCTCTGGCAACTGGGGCGGCACGCGCGCCGAGGTCCATCTCGACAACATCGCCAAGATAATCCGGCACGATCTGCCCGTGGCGTACTACTGGATCGATGCCGAGTGGTACGGCACCGGCGGCTGGCCGGTCAACGTCGGCCGCTGGCAAGTGAAACGCGATCTCTATCCGAACGGATTCAAGCCGCTGAGCGACGCGCTGAGAAAAGATCGGCGCGAACTCATGTTGTGGTTCGAGCCGGAGCGGGTGTTCAAGGGAACGCCCTGGCACGCGGAGCGGGGTGACTGGCTTCTGGATGTGGGCGGCGACAACCTGCTGTTTAACCTCGGGATTCCTGAGGCCAGGCAATTTCTCACCGATTTCATTCTGAGCAAGGTGGACGAATTCGGGCTGGGCTGTTATCGGCAGGATTTCAACATGGACCCGCTGCCGTTTTGGCAGAAAGCGGACGCGCCCGACCGGCAGGGGATGAGCGAAATCCGATACATCGAGGGCCTCTACGCGTTCTGGGACGGCCTGCTGGCCGGCCGCCCCGGGCTGATGATCGACAATTGCGCCAGCGGCGGACGCCGGATCGACCTCGAAACGCTCGGGCGCGCCACGCCTTTCTGGCGCAGCGACGGACCGCGCGATGCGATCGCGCACCAATGCCACACGTACGGATTGCTCGCTTGGGCGC